>Ga0157364_1000807_pt1 | contig 23938 bp, 18 predicted proteins | sample AttsexASBM2_FD_111476 | JGI IMG/M metagenome (GOLD analysis project Ga0157364, IMG submission 111476) | Fungus gardens microbial communities from leaf cutter ant in Ribeirão Preto, State of São Paulo, Brazil - Atta sexdens ASBM2 | ecosystem: Host-associated > Fungi > Mycelium > Unclassified ...
AAAAAATTTTTTAATATATTTGTTTATTATATATATAAAAAATATATATATATATATATATATATATATATATATATATATATATATATATGTTTTAAAACTTTAACTGTCATTTTTAATTAAATATACATTGTACATCAAAAATAATGTAAAAAGTATACAAAATTCTCTATTATTTTATGATAAATTTTCTGTTTATTATACAAAATATCCATATATGTAATATGCACGAACACACACACACACACACGCGCGCGCGCGCGCGCGAGAAATGAATATAAATTTTATGTAAGAAAATTCCAAAGATTTTTTGCACTACGTTGTGCTATTTTAGATGAATTTATTTTATGTACAAATTCAAAACATGTAGTATAACAGAATCAAAACTGCGTTATTTGAACGCAAAATACGTTCAAAAATATCTTATTATGGAGCAAAATGAAATCTGTTCTCGAATCCTTATATGTATGAACAACACAACTTCAAAATCCAAAATTATGTTATATTCTTTCAAAAAATTACTTCATTAATGCACATGTGGGTTGAAGGAATGTATGTTAATAGCGATAATTATTTATATACCATTTATAGTTATACAAATGACAAAATCGCTTACTGGTTTATATCGGAAATGATTTGACCAAATATAGGATAATAGATGGACAAGGATGATTATCTTACTTTTATTTGCTTGATTTTTGTATTTGTTGTAATATTGTATATATTATATATCAAGTATCAATTTCTATTATCTTGATTTCCCTTAAAAAGACGAAAGATAGAAATTAGAACGTTGACAAAATGAAAACATATCATATTATTAAATTATTATAAAAATTTATTTTATACGTAGTCTTTAGAAATTGACATTTTCTTTTTACAAAAGATGTAACATTCTTTTCACTGATTTTGAATTTTTTATTAATAATTTGAAGTTCTTGTTGATATTTTGTTAATATTTTAAGTAAGATAATCAACCATATCTTCTCTTGTGGACATTGATGATATCCAATGCTCTTTAGAGAATATGGAAATGGATCGAAATTGTATTTATTAGTTGAAAATACGTTGAATATCTTGTAAATTATTTTATAATAATGGGGCTTAGCTGAGTCTTGTAAAGGCAATGATGCTAGACGCTTATTTGCTCCAAAGAAAAATGAATAGAGAATTATTAAATAATTATTGATGTAAAAATTAATATAAAACTAAGTGCGATTGTATAAAAGAGATTGATGAGTAACTGGAGAAAATGTTTCGAAGTTTCAAGTACCTTGATTACAGTCCTTTTTTGTTATAGCAGCAGTAATTTATTATTATACTGAAACTTGTTAAAATGAATCAGTTTTAGAATGATTCTTTTTCACAAATTCATTATTAAATTTGTATACAGTGTGCTTCACTAAAGGAAGATTTCACTAAAGGAACATGTTTCCACACACTGTTGTGATAGCTTTAATAATTTTATATATACAGTTTAATTTTGTGTGCAAGAGTTTCAGCAATAAACTGCGATATGATCCAAAATGACTAAATTTGTCGATAAACTTTGTAAGGCGTTTGCTAATAGAATCAATGCGTCATGTTCAACGATATATGAGTCTGCTAGTAGTCTTTATAATTCTTGTGCAGTCATGTCACTGGACCTACTAACAAAAAAAAATAAGCATAATGCACAGTTTCAATCTGTTACAATATGCTAATCGAATGACTAATATATATATATATATATATATATATATATACAATAACTTTATTGCCTGGCATTCTACATAATTATATAAAAATGAAATTCAAGCTAAATATGTTCTCTCATTAAAACTTGTGAAAACAATGTACTTAAAAAAGAAATAGAAAAGAATATACTCTTTTAGATCATATTGGTTGCTTTCCATTTAATGACATAAGTCGACACAAGCGTTGTTCTATCTTTGTCACTCTCGAAATATCAACAAGGATAGGATGACGCTTGTATCGACTTGTGTCATCAAATGGAAAGCACCCATTTTTTTATATAATTTTTTTCTAATTCCGGCACGGAATGAAAATAGAATTTGTATTATACATCTTATTTAATGTGTTATTCATGCGTTAATAAATGTTGCAATCACTGTTTTTTCACACTACCTAATAGTGACGATGACGGCACACTTGCATTATTGTATATATGAAATTGTATATAAAGCGTGTATTAGTCATAATTATTATAGATGAGATTCATATTGAAAGGACTGTCCCGTTTTTACGTTTATATTTTAGGTAAAACGATAAGTAAATCTCGAAAAAAAGCAAATAAATAAATTGACAGAATCCCTCCGTTGTATATCTTTTTTTCCCGAAACAATTTCATTGACCAGAGTATACAAATAGACTCATGTTTTCGTAGCTGTTGAGTTTCTTGAAAGATTTCGTTGAGGGGTTTTCGTCTTTGCTCCTTTTTTCTCTAATTGTCTTAAGTGTAGAAAGAACAGATCTTAAGTTTATTTGTAGTTGAGTTTTTTATACATATTTTTTTTTTCTACTCCACTTATAATTATATATTTATTTATTTTATTTTAAGAAATATAACAATACATCTACAAAGATAAGACCTATAATCACATGTTTTTTGCATTATATGAATATTCTACATTATAATTTATATAGACGTCTTTATTATCACTTATGTGATATATACGCACCGGCTTTCATAACCTATAAAATCATCACTCGTTAGGTGCAAAAATTGAACGAACTAAACGACTCTGCTTGATTTACGGATCTATTTAACAGTCTGGCACTTTGATCATCATCAGAGAAGTCGGAAAGCCAATCAGGAGATATTGACAAAGAAGAATCATCTAAACTAGATATTAACGCTTAGATATTCATCAAGATTCATTTCATAATGCAGTAGTTCTCTCTCATATTTTTCAACTTTCAACACATAACATCTCCAAATTTTTATTCTAGGCGTTTGGTTTAGTTTCAATATGTCGAGAGGAATATGCTACAGGAACTGCCTCAGAAAATATTTGATATGTCGAAAATATACAGATTCTCATCGGACACGAGCATGTCGTGAGATTCATGGAACAATCCCTATGCCTTCGCATGTATCAGCAATTAATGCGGATACAACTGAACGAGCTATTGTAGATAAAAAACCAATGAGGAATATCAGAAATGGACCCTCCTTGAAGGATTTCTTGAGCTCATCTATTATTGATATTCCCAGTGAAAAACCTGTTCCATATGTGCAGAATATCCATGGCAAGAATCAAAAAGGTTTCTCAAACATCTAATTATGTTTTATATTCATCATTTGACTTTGTGCTTCATTTTTATTTTCTTTGTTTGCTAGTGTACTTTGAAATTTTCGGTTGCCAAATGAACGTCAATGATGCTGATATAGTATGGTCGATATTGAAATCACATGGATATAAACATACGGAATGTCTGGATGATGCAGATATTGTATTATTAGTTACCTGTTCTATCAGAGACAATGCCGAGCAGAAGGTATGGCATAAGTTGGAGAATTTAAACGGAGTGAGAAACAAGAGAAAGAGGATCTCTAGATTGCCTATGAAGATTGGTCTTTTAGGCAAGCTTAACTAATACTTGGTAATATCAAGAAATTTATATTTAAGTTCTTGATTTATATAAGAATAAATATTTGCATTAGGATGCATGGCGGAACGTCTAAAGACTAAAATATTAGATAGAGGAAAGCTGGTAGATGTAATAGCGGGTCCTGATAGTTACAAGGATTTGCCAAGGCTTCTGGCGGTAACAGATGATGAAACAGCTATTAATGTCTTATTATCATTTGATGAAACATATGCAGATGTCATGCCAGTTAGACTCAATCAAGATTCCACTGGGGCATATGTGTAACATATTTTAAAATATTCCATATTTTTAAAAAGTATATAAACTTTTACCTTTTATTTTATATCTATAATTTGCAGTTCTATAATGAGAGGTTGTGATAATATGTGCACCTATTGTATTGTGCCATTTACAAGAGGAAGAGAAAGATCACGACCAATTGCAAGTATACTTGACGAAGTCCGGCAATTATCAGATCAAGGCGTAAAGGAAATAACTCTGCTGGGGCAAAATGTAAACAGCTACAGAGACTTATCGAAATCAAAATTTATTTTATCACTTAACACGGAGACTCAGCTCGCTAAAGGTTTCAAAACGGTTTATAAGAATAAGAAAGGTGGTTTAAGGTTTAGCGATCTTCTAGACAAAGTCTCTTTAATTAATCCAGAAATAAGAATAAGGTATAAATCTATTAAGCGGCATTAATTTTCGCCGTCTTTACATATTAATAGTAATCTCATTGATTTACAGATTCACATCGCCTCATCCCAAAGATTTTCCTGATGAAGTATTACACTTGATAGCTGAAAGACCAAACATTTGTAAACAGATTCATTTGCCTGCACAAAGCGGTAACTCTGTAATTTTGGAAAGAATGCGAAGAGGATACACCAGGGAAGCGTATTTAGATTTAGTGTATCATATACGTAATATTCTCCCAGATGTGTACATTTCTAGCGATTTTATTGCTGGGTTCTGCAGCGAGACTGAGGAGCAGTTTCAAGACACGTTGTCGCTAATAAAAGAAGTTAAATACAATAACGCATTTTTATATGCCTATAGCATGCGTGAGGTATAATTTTTATATTATACAATTATTTTAGATAATTAATATCAAAATGATTTGTCATTAAAGTTTATAATTTATTTCATAAGTACATATATTATAAATATTTTTATGTTCTTCAGAAAACTACGGCACACAGACGATACAAGGATGACATTGAAATGCATATAAAGATAGAGCGTATGAATCGTATGATCGCATTATATAGAAAAGAAGTAGAAAAATTAAATAAAACACAGATAGGGCAGCATCAACTTGTTCTCGTGGAGAGAGTAAGTATTTTGCCAATTTTATTACATACATACTATAACAAAAAGTAGCACCTCTTTTTGTGTAGCACCTTTTTCTTTATCTTTTCATTATAATTTTTATCCTTCCACTTTAATCTTATGCTTTGCGGAAAAGTATATCAAATTTTTGTTAATATATTTAAGTATGCAAATATTTCTTTTTAGTGATACATCATATCATATATATTTAGAAGAGTAATAGATTTTATAGTGAGTATGTTTTCTATTGACAGACGAGCAAGAGATCTGATCAACAATTACAAGGTAGAAACGATGGTAATATAAGAGTTATTCTACCATCTACAGCTATTCCAATTGTTCAACACTCTACTACGACAAGAGAGATACAGGCTGGTGATTATGTCGTCGTACGAATTGACAACGCCAACTCTCATACTTTACAAGGAGTACCTTTATACCATTCTTCAATCATTGAACATTCATTAAACAAATAATAATTGTTATATTATTATTGTTATATTATTATTGTATAAATTAATAATAATTATAAATATCCATAAACTAATTCTGTTTTATTATGAAACATTCCCTCTTAAATATAATTATTAAATTTGAATTTTAAGAGAATCTTTAAAGAGAAGATACATAACTATTATTATTTATTATTTATTATTTGTCGTTAGACTGATTTTTTTCCCATCAGATATTTAAATTATATTACAAATTCTGATCTTTTGATTATTCAAATTAACTCCAATTGTTTTACTTTCAGTCGATAATACAGAATTTATCGTTATGGTTGAAAAATTTATAGTGGGCGCAAGTGAACGTAAATGTATAGTATCATATCATGAGATACAAGCTCGGCATTCGGCAATCAAACTCAGGTTATGAGTTGTGAATTGTTGTGAATTAAAATTTTACGCACGATATATTAATTATCAATGTTGTGATCGAGTTGTGATCGAACGATTATAAATTGTATCTTGCGGAATTCTACTCAGCGATCTCTAAACAAATGGCATGTAGATCGAGTTACAATCTATAAGTGTAACTGGTAACCAACCTCTTGACTTGAAATGAACACTGTAGAGATTATGTTCAAAAGTTTATTTGTCCGCTTTAAATAATCCTTTAATATAGTAATACGCGACAACGAATAACAATAATCATTAGTGTGATACTAAATAATAATAATAGTAATAATGTTTATGTATATCAGAGTATGCCGGCTCGCAGCAATATTTTTTCATTTCATTTCTTTTTGATAAATTCTGTTCGAGATAAAAGGAAAAGAAGGAACAAGAAGCGCAACTATGAGCCAGTCGTAGCATTGATAAGAGACATTGGCTGCGTTCAGGTCAATCAAGTAACTTTTTGCCTAAAGTGGAAACTGAAGAGTTAATATTTTTTGTATGTATTAAAGACATAGAACATCCAGCAAGCAAGGAATGTATTAAAACATTCCAGCAATATTGCATCAATATTGTTGCAATCTTGCTGAAATGTTCCAGAATACTTTTTGCTTATTTGACATGAACTGCGTCATCCGTGTGTAAGATTGATCAAAAATGAAAAAATACAAAAACAGATATCTTTTTGTACAACATACAACTAATCACAATATCTTAGAAAAAGAGAGAAATTGGTTTTATGTCTTTATATTTTTTCTCTCATTTTTGTTAACCACATACATTATTTAGATATTGATGGTATACAGTCCATACTTTATAAGCTTATTCTTTTTTTATATTCTAAGACTGAATTTCTTACATGGTTTATCTTCTCTTTTTTTTTCATTGGAGAAAAAAGATAAAAAACTATGCAAGAAGTTTAAGCATGGGATATGGAAGAAAGATCAGGCCTTATATCTTTGATATATACATACATATATTTTTCATATGTGTGTATATATATATATATACATGCATATAATATTTTTCACTTTTTATGTCCTAGGAGAAGAGTTACATAGTTGACTCCCAACAGAGAAAGCTTTGCAGCTATGTAAAACTTTTCAATATAATCTGTCCTTGTTTTTTATTTCTTATGGCGTTAAAATAAAATGGTATAAATTAATCGTATTGAAATATTTTACAACAGCTACAAAGCTGCTTTTTCTGCTGAACGTAGCCATTGTTACGCTTTTCAAAATTGCTGACCATCTGACTGACAATATAAACATTACTAGGCTTCAAACGATGGTATCCCACCACCTGCCGCTGTAACAGGATTTCCATCGGCGACGCCAAATATTGCATCTAGCTTTGTGCCACCTATTATGCCTGCGGCACCATTTATTCCCCCTCCCAGTTTGCCGCCAGGTCCTCCGGGTATAATGCCACCTCAGTTTTCCATACCTCCGCCAGGTTTTACTTTTCCTATCACCGCGGCACCTCCTCAAGAAGCTGGAGTCATAGGTTAATATCCACTGCTAAATATCCATGTTGGTTTACGAATCCCGTTGTTCAAATAGCTCTCTTTATATTACAGCTGCGTCACCGCAAATAACAGCATCAGGAATTCCTCCTCCTTCGCCTATCAACAGCGATGCCAATACAACAATGTCTACTTCCACAACAGAGAAGAAGACAGACTGGAGCGAGCACAAAGCACCTGATGGCAGAACATATTACTATAACAGTGTGACGAAGCAGTCGTTATGGGAAAAGCCGGATGAACTGAAAACTCCAAGCGAATTGTTGTTGTCACAATGTCCTTGGAAAGAATACAAGTCAGAGAATGGCAAGGTGTATTATCACAATGTAAACACTAAGGAGTCCAGATGGACAATACCGCCGGAGTTGGAAGAGCTGAAGACGCGAATTATAGCCGAGGAAGCTGCGGCGGCTGCTGCAGCGGTCGTGGCAAATGCCACGAATTCGTGAGTAAAAAAATAATAATATAGAAATTGTAGATTGTCTTTTAATATTTCAGAAATTTTTTATACATTCATTCTGATCTTCCTTTTTAGCAACATGGCTCCTGTAGCAATGCAACACTTGTCACCGAATGTCCCGACTATATCGCAAACCAGTACACCAGAATCAGGAGGGAAGTCGGCTATCGAGCAGGCGATGGCCGCGACCCTCGCAGCAATTAATATTCCGACGCCTCCCACGAAACCGGACGAAGATAGTAATTCCGCAATGGGTTCGGCCAATGATAGCCGCACCAGTACACCCGAGCCCAAAATGCAATTCAAGGATAAGAAGGAAGCTATCGAGGCGTTCAAAGAATTACTGAGGGAGAGGGATGTTCCATCGAATGCCACATGGGAACAGGCGGTCAAACTGATTCAGAACGATCCTAGATATCCGCAGATGAAGAAATTAAATGAACGTAAGCAAGCCTTCCATTCGTACAAGACGCAGAAATTGAAGGAAGAGCGCGAGCAAGAAAGACTCAGGTAGATATGATTATTTATTATGTTAACAGTAATGAGGGAGGGAGAATCATATATGTCATTCAGATCTAAAGAACTCCTCTGTAATTCTTACTAAGTCAGAACGGATTGTGAAATTTTTTCTGTTTATATATGAGATTTGAACTGTGACCTGTCGGTTAGACAAATATAGAAATCCTCAATATATCCTCACTCTTACATGGAGCTATATAATGTTCCACTTATTTTGTCATTTATAATTTAATTGGATAATAATACAACGTATTTTTGACAGACTGAAGAAGGCCAAGGAGGATTTAGAACAATTCCTATTAGAAAATGATAGAATGGTAAGCACGACTAAATATTACAAATGCGAAGAGATGTTTGGTAATTTAGAGGTTTGGAGAGCGGTTGGGGATTCGGATCGCCGGGATATCTATGAGGATGTTATCTTCAATTTGGCGAAACGCGAAAAAGAAGAGGCGAAACAATTGAAGAAGAGAAATACCAAAAGATTGGCGCAAGTTTTGGATACAATGACGGACGTGACGTACAGGACTACGTGGCAGGAAGCGCAGGCATTGTTGCTGCAGTATCCTGCATTTGCGGAAGACGCAGACTTGTTGGAGATGGACAAAGAGGACGCCCTGATTGTATTTGAAAACCATATCCGTCAATTAGAAAAGGATGAAGAAGAAGAAAAAGAATGCGAAAAGAAACGTAGAAAACGGCAAGAAAGGAAAAACAGAGATGGTTTCATAGTGAGTGTCAAAAGTATTCTCAGTTTTATTGTTAATTGTTATAACTATAATTATGTTTCGGAACAGGAATGGGAAAAATTGTAACGCCATTATCTAATCATTACTATGAAAAATGTAACACGTTATTCCCATTCCTATGTATTTCAATATTTTATGTTACACTAATAAGATGAAAATACTTCGATTTTTTATATAATAAAAAATTATGTGTTTCAGTATTTACTCGATGAACTACACGAACAAGGCAAACTCACATCGATGTCGCTGTGGGTAGAATTATACCCAATGTTATCTGCCGATCTTCGATTTTCAGCTATGCTTGGGCAATCAGGCTCAAGTCCGCTGGACCTTTTCAAATTCTATGTTGAAGACTTAAAGTCTCGATTCCATGATGAGAAGAAAATCATTCGCGAGATACTCAAAGACAAGAATTTCGAGGTGCAAGTGAACACGACTTTCGAGGAATTCGCTACGGTCGTATGCGAAGACCGAAAGTCCGCGACTCTAGATGCAGGTAATGTTAAATTAACGTATAATTTATTGCTGGAGAAAGCAGAGGCACGTGAGAAAGAACGTGTCAAGGAAGAAACGCGAAAATTTAAGAAGCTGGAGACTGGTTTCAAGAATTTGCTGAAGACTTTGAATGTAGACTATCAAATGGCATGGGAGGACGTGAGATCGAAAATCGAAGAAGAACAAGATTTTAAGGCGATTACCTTGGAGAGCGAAAGAATACGGATATTCAAGGAATATCAGCACGAACTTGAAGAAAGTTGCAGTCATCATCATATCAGAAGTAAGAAGAAAAAGGCGAAAAAATTGAAGCGCAAATCACGATCGCGTTCGCACAGTGTGAGTGTTATAGAAAATAGTCATTTCCTCATCATTTCTGAAAAAGTGCAAAATTGTTTTTTTTTCTTGGCAGGAGTCAGAAGGTAGTGAAAAAGGCTTGAGAAGAAAGCGACACAAGTCACATTCACCCAGTATTCCTAGCAAGTCTGACAGTTCTGAATCAGAAACGAGAAAGTCCAAGAGGAAGAAGAATAAGAAGAAGAGAGGCCGCAGTCATTCCGTACGTATTAATAATATTAAGATTCTTCAAAGAAAGTTTCCAAATTTTATCACGTTTCTCCTGATTTTTTTTCATAGCGCTCGCACTCCGGTCTTCCATCCTCTGAAGAATCTCCGGAAAGAAAACGGAAGGAGGAGAAGCACAGAAGGCCTTCTATTCACAGTGAAGGTTCCGTTACAGAAAATAACGAACACCACGAACTCTCCGAGGACGAATTGGAAAAGCAAAGAGCGCAACTCCTACGCGAGCTCCAAATGCAACAAGAGGAGAATTGACGACTTCGCACAGTGCATTTCACAAATGGGTTTTCAAAAATCTGAAATAATTATTTATTCTCTCTTTGATGACAACAATTTCAGAAGATGTGAGTTCTTGTTATTTGGACATCTTTATTATTTCAAGAACTGAAGATGTAAGATAAAAGAAACAAATAATGAGTTAAATACGCTCGGTTTCAAAAAAAGATTGTAATTTTAAAATATGCATCTATATGCGCGTGCAAATATTCACATACAGTAAACAACGACGACATTTTGTTTAAAAATGAATCATCTTACACAATGCATTCTAGCCTTCCACTGTGTAGGTGAGCTTTTTTTAAAGATGACTCGTCTTTTTTTTCTTGTTCTTTTCAACGACTTGTTCGCACTATTCTTTATGATTAGAAGTAACGATGCGTGATGAATGCGGAGTATATGCAACTCGAAATCTCCGTGACAAGCATTATTGGAATACAATAGCGTTTGATTCTCTTGTCGGCGTTATCGATTGCTTTTAATGTAAATCAAATATTTTCTAGTATTTATTTTTATCTGCGCTACAGTCAGATCAATCAAGAAAAATCGCTGCAATCATTAAGATTGAAATCGCTTGTAATATAGACATTCTGATAACAGAAAACTAGTAATTTGCATTTGAAATGTGCATTAGTAATGCGCACCTAAAATAATTGACTGTATTATATTTTAGTACGATAATTATATAATATTTACTATTTTTTTTCTATTTCACTTTTATTTTGTCGCACGCTTTCTCTGACTGTTTATTCTCGAAAAAAATTAGGAAGTTAGAACTCTGCGTGAAGTTTAATCTTCTTAATGTTTCTTTAATTTTGACATTGAAGTTTTACATGCAATTGAAAAGTCTTGAATTCTTGAATGTATGTCAGACTGGTACAAAGATCTCTTATTTACGTTGTAATCAATTGTATGCACGTCGACACATTTGGCATTTAAATACGATTGTTTGCAACGATGTACACGCGAGTCGGTAGGTATTATTAACAATTCAACATCAGGCAGTCTGACTCTCAACGAGCTCAATGATGGAAGCCTCCTGAAAGTACAAGAAAAAAAAAAGAATAATTAGATAATTTGCATCGAAAATGATGTATTCATTTCGCAAATTGAATTACTATCCAAGATAAGATATTGGCTTTCAGTTTCCTCGGGATTAAATTTTCGTCTGGTTTTCCCTTATTTCGCTCCTGTACGATATAAACGCGTTACATTGAAAGAATGCTTGTATTATACGGTCTGATCGACTGTCATTGATTTTGATTAGAATCAATCTAATGGATGAGAAGTAGTTCATGCAGTACGCGCGAAGAAACGAGCTCCAAGAATGAATAACGTGAATGAAGAACAAAGCTTGACAATATTTATTGTTAGTTTACTTATTATTTCTTTCTTTCTTTCTTTTTCGTTTCTTCTTTTGTAACTGAAAACACAGAAACAAGTCAATTTATCATGAGAATATTTCAGTCATGCACTAAACTAAAAAATTTTGTTCTTTTAGAAACATGATATCAAGAAATGGGTTTTATTTTATAATTTAAAGAAAAAAAAATTATATAAAAAATGTACTAAATTTTAATAAATCGTTTGTTTAACTTTGTATTAACTAAATATTTATTAAATATAAAGATATATTTATTTGATACAAAAACAATTAATCTGATTTAACTTTTTGAATGGAGTAATATTTATTTACTTTAAGTAAATATTTATTTAGTACTATTCAAATATAAATTTTGATTAAAATTTAGTATGTTTTTCTCAGGAGCAATTTATTGATAGTATAAGTTGAACATTAGTGATACATCGAGCTAATATTTGCGTCAAGTCAAATAATTGTGCTATTAGGAATGAAAAGATGTGTGTATAATTAGCAAATATTAGGTGTGGGAAAAAGTTCGTGGGGTTTTTCCCGTTAGATGGCATTAAAAAAACGCCACGAACTTTTTCTCATACTTAATACGAGAGATACGAATGAAGGACATGCAAAAAGAGCAAAAGTAATTAACAATAAAAATTAAATAAAAAATTTCTGGAGATCTAAAGGATTTACGATTTATTTTTTTATTTTTGAATATTTAAACATAAAAGAAATTGTGCAATAATTTTCACAGGTCTCGTCAGTGATAAATCGATGATCAAATATATAGCAGATTAACATTAGGGTACAATAACAGTAGATAATCGAGGATTAATATTTATTAATGAACAATGAGTCAAAGTTTCTCGCTTAGTTTCTCGCGTGTTAAAAAGATGTGAGGTTCTAATTCGTCGTGAAAATTTAATTTGGAACTTGGACGTCGCTGTCGGTGACTCGTCATCCTTTCTCTTCACCCTTCTACCATTTCGGCTGATTACGGCCCTGGGTATTCTCGTGAGAGGTGGGGAACCCGTCACCCGATTCCGACGTAGCGCGGTGTCCGACGGCACGGTGTTCGCATCGACAGATCGTGTGTTCTGTCGCAGTTTCGGTAATTCGGCGCACTGAGTGCGTAAAGAAAAAGGTGATCCGAACATCCGACGAGACCTGTCAATCGAGAAGAGCACCTTGTTCACCCTTCGACATCGTCGTGTATGACGAAGGGCGCACACCGACGTCATCCCTCTCTCTTTCTCTCTCCCTCCCTGTCTGTCTCTTTCCGTATAATATATCTGTCCCCCCCGTCTCCGCCGGAAGATGTTGGGCCTGATTTGCCGTCAGACATTGTTGGCGAATACCCAAAAGTGAGTAGGCTTCGCACAATACCGTCCTTCTCCGTTTTCCGTTCACCATCCGAGTGACGATGTCGATCGTATCGCGAATTGCAAAACACGCGTCCCTCTGGAATATAACCCAACTCGCGATCTCTCGCTCGGCCCTACACGGCCGCTTCTTTTTGAAAGGAAGTTCATCGATCGTTTGTGAGCGACGTAGGTATAGTTGTCAATAGTCTCGTCGAATTAGACCTGTCTACAGATGTCAATGTGTATGCATGATGCAATGATTTCGCGAGGCATAAAAATGTGCTGGAACTTGTTTACGTCGCTCGTTTGGTAAAATTACGGTGCAACATAATTTTAGAGTGACAATACTTGTGATAAAGTATATGCCTCGTCAATATGAATAGAATTGTTGTGTGGTTCCTTGTGTTGTTTGAATATGAAAAAATCTGAGAGGATAATAAATTCGTTCAAAATTTCCGCTACGGAGCTTTTGCCGATTGGATTAAAGCCAATTGAATCACGCAATCACGAGTTTAGTTGAAGCCACATTTTTGATCGTTTTGTCAATATAGATTAACTTTAATTTCGATTTAACTTATTTTTTATTTTTTTCTAGTTCTAGAAAGAAAAACAGATGAAGAGTAAATTAAATTGGTAGATCAATGTAGGTATATTTAAAGATTCATCTGCATTGACAGATGAAATCTTTTGAATATAAGAATCGCTTACTGATTTTTGTTTTTCTATTTTAGGTCTGATTCCATTATTATTATAAGATTAATTTTCTCAGTTCAATTTATTTCTTTGTCTTTTTAAGAATTAGAATTCTAAGAATTCTAGAAAAAGATGAAGAATTAGTTGAACAAGATTAAAGTTAATCTATATTGATAGAAACGGACTAAGCGAAATGTTGGCGATAGGCTAATAATTTGCCAAAAGATTTTGAAATGTCACTGCCGATCACTGCCGATCACGGCAGTTTGACGTCAATTATGTTCAAAGAATTGCCAGCAAAAACCGGCATGATTTGTCATTTTATAATCCATTATTTAAACGATACATTTCACCTAGTTTTTCAACAGATTCTATTATATTTTTCACTAGAATATTGTTGATAAAATCTATAAAATGTTCTACTCTCAGATTTTGTCATCTAGAGATGTAAGTCAACACAAACGATTATCTTTCTTGGAATACGTTTCTATTTTTCTTGAAATTCCATGAGTAATAAAAAGTAGAACTATACCTATGTCGACTTGTGTCGCCAACTGGAAAACTTATATCTATAAAAACGATTCTTAGTGAAGAAGAAAAGCGATAAGGTTGGTCTTTTTTATTCATTCTTTTCGTTAATCATATCGTGCGTTCTTGACTTCATAAGGTTGCTACACTGAAAAAAACATTTGTTCAACTAATTAAATACATTTAGTTGTTTGCAGATTTGATTAATTCAACAAATATTATTTAATCGAATTTAATCAGAGTCTGTCAAATTGTTCAATGTTACTAAATCTGCAAACAATTAAATGTGTTTAGTTAATTGAACAAATTTTTTATTTTTAGTGTACTATCTAGAGAGAGCCATCTCTTTGTTCTCCTTTTCTTCTATAAAGAACAATTAACGGAATCTCGATTGAGATTTGAACTCGGAATTCTAAATTTTCTTTTATTTATAATTTGTTTATTATCATTTTAATTTTTATTTTTTTATTGTTATCTTTTTCTTCATTTTTATTTTGTAGGTACTATTATTTTGTTGTATTTTCTTTTCATTTCCTTTTTACTTGATTTTTTTTGTATTCTTAAAAGATCTTAGAATATTAATTAATAAACACTTTTTCGTCTATATCTTTTTATCTAGTTTCGCGTTTAACATTAAGTTCACGACTGTTACACTACTTCTATAATATTCCGTCTCGTCTTATGGGCCTAAATTTTTGCACTTCTTACAATTCGAGTAAGACCTATTTCTATCAATGTAGATCAACTTTAATTCCAAGTTAATTTTTTTTTCTAATATACATTTCTTTTAAATAAATCAAGATTAAAGTTAATCTACATTGATAGGAATGGACATAATTCTTAGAACTAAAAGTTCTTAAACATAAATTACACTGAGATTAAAATTAATCCATTGGAGAAATGGATATAAGAGAAAATTATAACAAAATCGGTATTCTAAATCTGGCGCTTTACAGATTTCTTTTTTTTTTTTTTAGTATTATTTTATATGTTCTTAGAGACGTTTTTTTCGACAAAAACAGATCATTTAGATCCTTCAAAGAGATGCTCCGATAATTGACACCATGATTGCTCGGTATTGACTATAGCGGCTATTTTACCTCTTTATCTACACATATGTCTTGAGGATATTTAAATACCTTTTGGTGTAACTCATGTCATCAATTGTTTCGCGAATCAGATGCGCCAGTGGCTTTAATGGTCACGCGACCATCATTATGACGCGATAGCATTGATTGGTACATATCAGCTTCTGGCCTTTCCATTTAAAGAATCAGAGAAGGGATAAGAATACACTTTTCAAGATTTCTCTTGGCGTTTATCCCCTCGCACTGATTTACAATTCTTGCGATTAAATCCTCAATTATTTGAAGATATAATGACCATTTTTCTTCTTCGATATCCTTCGAAGTCCACTTCGCTTCAAAGAAGATAGAATTAGATGTACACTTAGTATCCTTATTGCGGAGCAAAAAAGCACATAAATATCTTCGATTGTGAATAATATCTTTTTCAGATGTTAATATTCACTGCAAATTTTTTATTTTTTATGTATTGATATAATGTTTATGATCTTTGAAAGTAATTAAAAATAATCAAAATAATTTACGATCTAAAAAAAATATTAGATTTTCGACTATTTGAATGTGAAATGAAATATTGTAAAAGCGACATTTTGATGTAATACGTAAGTTACAGTAAGCATAATTTGTCACAATTATCGCAAACCGATAACACCGCGCTAATTAGGGTTAAGTAAACATAAATTATCATAAGCATTCTTTTTCCATATATTCACGCGAATGTGTATGTATTCTTTTATTATGCTATATTATGCTATATAATTTAATAATACTTATCAATCCATGTATAATTAATAATTATTATTTACTAGTTGATAGCACACGATACGATGCATTAAAAAAGACACATGCACCATTCTAAAAAAACGCAATTTTTGCTACCGATCATAGTGTTGCTTACGGGACATTGATATGTAAATAAGAGACTCGTTTCAAAATGCCAGTGCATATTTAACAAGAGTGATAAGACTATTAAGACTTTACTCAAGACTTTACCACAAGTAGACGAATAAATATTTGAAGATCATATCGACAAGATTCTTAAGAGGACTCTTCAGATTTTATCTATCGGCACTATCTATTCAAGTGTGGGTCTTTTCTTGACGCATTGTTTATTATTCGATAGAGTCGGCACCAGATGTTTGGGATCGATAGTTCCGGTGTTGAACTTGCCTGACTTTCCGCTGGAGAATGAGCCGGTTCTTAGCTACAAAAAGGGCAGTCCAGAAAGAGTGGAGCTGGAGAAAGTCTTGGATAAAATGAGCAGCGAATGCGAGGAGGTGCCATTAGTTATCGGAGATGAGGAAATCAAGACCAATCTATGCAGATATCAAGTCATGGTATGTTTTATCTTAATCGTGCTTACTCTCTTTCTTACCCAGATAACATTTATGTTGCATAATATATTTAAAAGATATCTTTTAAATACCTTATGTAACATGCATGCGATCTTATCTGAGTACTCATGGAGAGCAGAACTCTGCGTGATTTATAGACTGTCCTTTGTTACATAGATCATAGATAATCATGAATTTTCCAGCCGCATAATCACAAGGAAAAAGTTGCCAAGTATTACTGGGCAACGCCGCAGCTTGTGAAGAAGGCGATTGACGTCGCGGTGAAGGCGCAGCGAGAATGGGAGAAATATCCAATCGAGAAGCGGTTAGAGATGTGGTTGAGGATAGCAGATTTGATGGCAACCAAGTACAGGCAATATCTTAACGCTGCCACCATGCTTGGTCAGAGTAAAACCGTGATCCAAGCAGAGATCGACAGCGCGGCGGAGCTGATTGACTTTTTCAAAATGCATGCGTATTTCGTGAAGGAGAGTCTCAAGTACCAGCCAATCTCACCGGCTCAGACCCTCAACTCGATGAGGTATCGCGGTATGGATGGTTTCGTAGCGGCTGTGTCGCCCTTCAACTTCACCGCAATTGGCGGTAATCTCAGCTATACGCCGGCACTGATGGTTTGTAATTTGCAAACCATACTGACAGCGCTTTAATCGAGGCTAGCGTCACGATCAAAGCAACGCGCTAATAATAATACGCACGTGTCGACGTGCATGCCGCGATTGCAGGGTAACGCCGTACTCTGGAAGCCATCCGACACTGCGTTATTATCCAACTGGTGGATCTTTAAGATATGCAGAGAGGCCGGGGTGCCGTCCGGCGTGGTGAATTTTGTTCCTTGCGAAGGACCTGTATTCGGCGATACCATCACGTCCTCGCCTCACCTCTCCGGACTCAACTTCACTGGCTCGGTGCCGACGTTTAATCGTCTATGGATCCAGATTGGTCAGAATCTTTCCAAATACAGGAATTACCCGAAAATAGTTGGTGAGTGCGGTGGCAAGAATTATCACTTTGTCCATTCGAGTGCTGATGTGGAATCGGTTGTTTACGCGACGATAAGAAGCGCATTCGAGTTCAATGGACAGAAGTGTTCCGCTTGCAGTAGAATGTATGTACCAGAATCTCTATGGTGCGAGGTGAGTCTAGTAAGTCGCTTTGTTAAATTCTTTGGAAATGCACATCCATGTAATTTTGAACTTTTTTGTTCCAGATAAAAGACAACCTCTTAGCTCTTCGTCAAAAACTCACAATCGGTGATATTCGAGACTTCACTATATTCACCGGCGCTGTTATAGACGCCATTGCGTTCAAACGAATTTCCGATTACATCGAGTACGCGAAGAAATCGCCCAATTTGGAAATTCTTGGCGGTGGAGGCTATGATGATTCGTATGTTTTGTTACAATTATTATTAACATAATAATTATCTTAATGTATACATCATATCGAGGTAAGATGTGTCTTTTCAGGTGCGGATATTTTATCGAACCGACAATAGTACAATCCAAAGATCCGAAAGAAAAACTCATGACAGAAGAAATATTCGGCCCGGTGTTAACAATATACGTTTACAAAGATTGCGAGCTGGATCAGACGGTAAAGTTAGTGGAAACATCAACACCTTACGCCTTAACAGGCGCGATATTTACACAAGATGAGTAAGTAAAATTAATCAATTGTACAAGTTACGTTGTGAGTGTAAAAGAATTGAAGCAAAAATATTATACAATTATAGCTTCTATTTTAAATCGCATGTTAGATTCTCTAAAGTTGTATCTGTATATTATAAGCCAGAATAAGATTGTAGTATAGTGATGTAATATTTTTTTTATATTGAACTCTGATCAATTCTCAAAACTTTTATGCTGGTTCAACGATATAATGCATGTAATAAAGTGAATTGTAGTCTCATACGTATATTTGTCTTATATGTATATTTTTACAGAAAATGGGCGAAGCAGGCACTTGAAGATTTTAAATATACTGCCGGTAATTTTTATATCAACGATAAATCGACCGGTTCAATAGTCGGTCAACAGCCATTCGGTGGTAGTCGAATGTCTGGTACAAATGACAAAGCCGGCGGTCCTCACTATGCTCTTCGCTGGACATCCCCGCAGTGTATTAAAGAGACCTTCGCGCCCTTACGAGAATACGACTATCCTTATATGAGATGCTAAACACCATATTCGCTTGTTGTTAATTCGGTGTGATTAATTTGATAATATATTGCCTGATAGTTGCACGTTGCAAACCGAGAAACGCTCATATTTTCATCTGATCGAGAAATAAACAAACCGGGGCAATATACGGTGGTATTACTACTCTGCTGCTTTAACTCAATGAATAAGAAAACAAACAAGAAGGAAAAAACATTCAGTCCACCATTTAAATGAGGTATCATACAGAAATACATAGGAGATTAATGGATTTACAAAAATTTTTAAAGTAAACTCTATATGATTTAGAATTGCAACAGAAAAAAGCTCAAAATTTTGATTATAGGAGCGGATACGGTGAAATAAAGCGTGCGGAGATACCTTTTCTATGATAAAATCTCACTTGAGTAAGATTCTTGTCTTACGGTATGATATTCTTAATTTGCTTCCTGATAATTACATAAAATTATTTAGTGAGAATATAATTAGATGGAAACAAAAAGTATACCGTGTGACAAGATTATAATGTCAAATTAGTTTCAACATGCAGAAATTGACAAAACGATTTCGCATAAGAGGACTTTCTTTCGATAGGGAGCACAGTAAACTTGTGAGCGCAATTTTTGCGATGCACAATAGAGATACGACTAGATTCCTAGATAAATTAAACGCTAAAGGGAGGAAATCAGGCTCGCAGGTCACAGCAAGTGCACACATAACTCGCCTTCGAATGTTCCGTTGACATCACCTCGTGATGAATACGGAATTTCAGTGCGGCGATTCTCCTGTGATCGATTCTATTAGCTGCGGACGTCGCTTCGTAAGCCGCTAAACACGCTGTCTCGATTACTCGTCGCCAGTATATTACCAAAGTATTATCTAATGTGCATTTCGGAGACGTGTGATCTCATCATCGTGTGCCCGATCCTTTCCCTTCTCTCAGTACAATAATACTTTTATAACTCGAGAGTTATCGCATCAGATCGATTGAGGAGGGAACGCGAGCAAAATAACACGTTTATCTATCGGTACGTGATTACGTACAGTAACAAAAAGAGGTATATCTTTAATCTCATCGAATTACATCCGGGATATTGGATAACGTATTCGCTATTGTCCTCAATGTCGATTGAGTAGAGCAAAATATTATTAATGTGATCAATAAAGCTTCGATTTGAACCCCGTTTTTAGATGCGATATTACCTATATTGTAAATGATGGATTTCTTTTTTTATTGCTAGGGAGATTATCATGGGTTTCGCAGTTTCGATGATTTTCAATTCCTTTCTAATAACGTACTTTGTAAGATTGTATATGCGGAAGACGTGTCACGTGATCCCTTTGTAATAGCTGAAGTAAGTACTCTTAACATTTACATACAACATGTATACGCACATGTGTGTGCGTGTGTATGTATGTATTCCCAGATCTTTGATCGTTTGTCTTATAATATTGTTGATAATGTGATGGGATGTTTCGAGAGTTGATAGGTGATCGCCAAGAACATAATAATTGACAATATGTTATATATTGTGTTATATATTGTGGCAAGTGTTACAGCGTTATTTAAGTGTACGATAGCAATAAAACAACATAAATCTATATAATCTTCATATCGTCTTGTACTTTAATTGTCATTATAAGACGCGCTACTTCTTAAAATATCGGATATGACGTCAAGCCTGCCTGAAGCAATTGAGGATTTCCATTGGTCTCTGTAATTTAGATCACGAGACTTCCGTCCAAATATGTATGAGCAATCGATCACGTGATAGATTAGCAGCCACGTGACATAGACTCGTATTTGTTAGTGATACGTAGAATGCTTTTTATGGGCCCATAAAAATTTTTTCGTATATTAATCGTCGTGCTGCTATTAAAATTGTTTTAAGTCAATGGGACCTTTTTTTCGTAATATTAATACTGTCCTTTCCATTTATGTAAATTTTTAAAAATATATTTAAATTATTTAAAATATAACTTCAGTTATATGATCAAATTTGTATATATTTAAAGTATTTAATATGTTTTGTATTAATATTAAATGTATGTTTTATATGTGTATATATATATATATATATTTAAACATTCTTCTTTTTATATTTATATTTTTTAAATGTTGATTGAATCGTTAATAAGATTTTTTGAAATTTTCTTTATCTTTGCAACAAATATAATAAGTAATAAATCAGCGCATATAGAAAATATATATTTAAGTATATATAAAAACATTAAAAACATCGAGTTTGATATTAAATTTCAACAAAATTTGTACATTATTTTACATATTACAAATATAATGTGTACGCGTGGAGAGAAAATTTCACGATACGGGACTGATTGGTGTCTCCCTCATTCTTCTGTGATTCTACGCGCAGAAAGGAACCAACGTGAGTATATTTATATTCTTGGTGATTTTTAATTATCTGTTACAATAATAAAATAATTTTATTATACGTTTTTTCGTTCAGTTACGTAGGAGACATTAAAAATACAAAAATGTTCTCACGCGAAGGATTTTCGTTGCGACTCCAAATATATCAAATGCCACATGTTGGCTTATTAGGTTAGCCACTATAAGCATTAAAGTTTTGTGTATACTTTATTAATTTTTAATAGTTATGAATTATATATTTTAATTTCAATTCAATTCATAGTTTATAGTTAAACATAATTTTTTGTGTAAACAGCTTATCAACAATATTTTCAACAAATGTTGTAGAATTGTTTCTGAATAAAAATTATTTGATAATTAATATATTATATTTTGCTTAACAGATGGCGGACACTGCTCCAGCCGCCCGTGGTGGTTTTCGTGGAGGTTTTGGTTCTCGTGGAGGCGACCGTGGAGGTTTAAGAGGACGAGGTCGTGGTAGAGGCAGAGGACGTGGCCGTGGGCGTGGAAAGGAAGACAGCAAAGAATGGGTCCCTGTTACCAAGTTGGGTCGCTTGGTCAGAGATGGCAAGATCCAATCTCTAGAACATATTTATCTGTTCTCTTTACCTATCAAGGAGTTTGAAATCATTGACAAATTCCTTGGACCAGATTTAAAGGATGAGGTCTTAAAGATCATGCCGGTACAAAAACAGACGAGAGCAGGTCAACGCACACGTTTTAAGGTAAACCAGAAATCTTTTCAGATATTATAATCAATTAAGAAATTGATTAGGAAAAGAAATATAAAGGTTCAAGTCTGACAATGTACTTTTTGCTTCTTGTTTTTTGCTTTCAATTACTTTTATCTCTTATTCTTTTTTTTTGCTTTTTGTCACTCGAGAGAAAAGTTAACGAACTTTGAGAAAGACGAGAAATAAAGTTGTCGATAAAACGGTTATACAAAAAGATACAAAGCAAGAATCAACAAGCAAAGAACATGTTGTAGATTAGACTTTACTAACAATAATCAAGTGATGCTAAAGAAGACATTGTAATAAAAATAATAAAAGTGAGACATCTTTTGCAGGCTTTTGTCGCCATTGGGGACAGCAATGGACATATCGGACTGGGAGTAAAATGCTCCAAGGAGGTAGCCACTGCCATTCGAGGTGCTATCGTTTTGGCAAAACTCTCCGTTGTACCGGTTCGACGTGGTTACTGGGGCAACAAGATCGGTAAGCCACACACGGTGCCGTGCAAGGTGACTGGGAAATGCGGTTCCGTACAAGTGCGCCTGATACCAGCGCCTAGGGGTACCGGCATCGTATCTGCTCCAGTTCCCAAGAAGCTGCTTCAGATGGCTGGTATCGAAGACTGCTACACCTCGGCCAGAGGTTCCACCTGTACACTCGGCAACTTCGCTAAGGCTACGTACGCTGCAATCGCCAAAACCTATGCTTATTTGACGCCTGACTTGTGGAAGGAACAAGCTCTTGCAAAGGCGCCATACCAGGAATTTGCCGAGTATTTGTCTAAGACTCATAAAGGAGGCGCGAGGGCAGCTGAAGTTGTCTAAATAAACGTCCAGCCATTATGGAAATTTAAAAAAAATTTGTTTTCTTTTTATTCCTCGATTCCTTCGAAGTTGATTCATTATATATTAATTCCTGCTGTCGACATCAATTAAAAATAACATATGTTATAATTTAGTATTGAATAATGTAACTATTATATGACACTATATGTTATATTATATTTATTGTTGAGTGCAAAATTTTAACATAATATACTAAATGTTATGTTATTTTTAGTTGGTATCGACTGGAATATTTTAAAATCCATTTATCAATTTATTTATATTAGATACATTTTAGTTTTATTTCTATTATTTGTAGAGGTATTGAAATATTTTTTAATGCTGCTGTTGATTGCTTGAACATCATTACGCATTTAACTTAAACTAAATTAAATCAATCGCCAGAATTGCTTATGAAAAGCTTATTATATGACTATTGTTGCTCTAAACTTTCTTTTCATAGGTGAAATAACGAAAATAATATACTTGAGTTAAATTGCCAATTAATTTAACCCAATTGGACTTTTAGACTCGAGCAAATTTTAAATTTAGAATTATTTTGCCTTAAATTAAAATATTCGATTTTTTTTTATTATATAAAGTCATTTCTTCAATTAATTTTATATATTTAAAAAAAAATTCTTGTATTATAATTCTTGTACTGATGAATGTAACAATAATGAGTTTTCCTAAAATTTATAATAAATATATTTTAAGATTCTTATCAAGAAAATATTTTTTGTTAAAAATAATTATTATTTAAAAGGAAAAAAGTAAATTGAGTAATTATTTTAGTAATAGAATATCTTTCTGTGTAGCCTAAATTATGAAAACTCAATTTGATTAAACATAACTTAAATTTCATCTTAATTTTTTAAATTAAATAATATTAATATATATAATATATATATAATATGTATAATGATGATTATATATATTTAATTACAATTCTTAAAGTTTATCACTTTATTGTTGCAATTGTAAAGCGATTACGTCATGCAATAGAAAGATTCAAC
>Ga0157364_1000808_pt1 | contig 23921 bp, 10 predicted proteins | sample AttsexASBM2_FD_111476 | JGI IMG/M metagenome (GOLD analysis project Ga0157364, IMG submission 111476) | Fungus gardens microbial communities from leaf cutter ant in Ribeirão Preto, State of São Paulo, Brazil - Atta sexdens ASBM2 | ecosystem: Host-associated > Fungi > Mycelium > Unclassified ...
CAATTTTTTCTCTATTATTTCAATATATTGTGTTATCAATAAAAATATATTTATTTTTTTTATCACTCGTGTTAAAATTAATTTTAATTAAATATATATATATATATATATATATATATATATATATATATAAAAGTTTACATTAATCTCAATTATTTAGAAAGTAATGCGTGTATTAATTAAATGATAAAATCTATATACACAAATTTAAATGTTAAGTATGTCTAATTCTGTATAATAAATATATAAATCTTTAAATAATGATGAATCATACGAGTATAAAAAAATGTTATGTCACTTAAACGAATGAATCGCATATTTTTTCCATTATCTATCAATCGTGTAAATAATGTAGCCACAGGTGTATGTAGGAACAAATAGTACGGTGTCTATAAATATGGAATTCTTGGCAACTGACGCTAATAAACAAGTTGTAATTAACATGGAAATTACTTTCTGTATCTTATAGAAGTAACATATAAAATTTGACAGTAACATATAAAATTTGTAAACATATAAAAGGCAATAAAATACTTTAAACAGAGATAACAAAGACAATATTTTTTTTTATTTAACGAATCTAATTAAAGAATCTTCGAGAATGTAGCATGTGACTTATTTTTAAGTCGAAATTAGAAAAAAAGTTGCAGTTTAATGACTATAGCTCTTTTTTTTTTTCAGATGATGCATCGACAGCAGAACACCCAGTCATCATCTAACGACGAATTCGCGATGTATCCATCGGCCGCGTATCATTCCTCGTGTTCGACGCTACTCACGTCGACGTCGTCATCGTCGAGGTCGTCGTCCGCGAGGTCGTCCTGTCCATTATTGATGTCCGTCCTCACGTGGTCGCTGACGTTACTGTTGATCTCGTCCTGCATCGGCCTGGGCGCGGATGCCGCCAGCCTTAGCGGCCATCCTCTGGGCAAAAGGTCGTTCTTCGACATCCAGTGCAAGGGCGTGTACGACAAGAGCATCTTCGCCCGTCTGGACCGCATCTGCGAAGACTGCTACAACCTCTTCCGGGAACCGCAATTGCATATGCTTTGCAAGTATGTTTAATTATCCACAATGACTAGATACTTTCGCGACAGTCGAAGACCGCGTGTTGCTGCTGTTGCTCCGTGACGATTTAGAGCGTAAAATCGATGGAAGATGAGATATTCGCAATCGTCTGCGATGACGCGATTGATAGAAACGCGGTAATCTTGATATAAAAAGGAATTTAAAGATTTATGATCTATCATAGGATTGCAAAATTAGAAACTAGGGAATTGTTAAGAAATTTGCAAAATTAAAATTCTTGGGTTTTGGAATAAATTAGATGGATAAATAGCTAGATGTCAACTTCAATTTGAGACCTCAATTCGTGAAAAATAAACCATTAAGATATTCTAATTTTGTATTTTAATTTTTTATTTCAAAAATATTTAATATTCACATGGATGTATCCAAATGGATGTGTCCAAAAAGTTTTTTATATATCTCTGCTATTATTTTTTATTTTTTTATCACTTAATATTATATTATTTAAGATATATAATTATAAGTATATAACATAAAAATATATTAAAAATATATTTCAATACTTAATTAACAGTTTATTCCTCGAGATCTAATTTAATAATCTTCATGTTATGCTATTTGCAATTCATAAGATCGATTTGAGGACTGCAAACTCGTTTTTTCATCATAACTCCACAATCTCGGAGAAGTTAAATTAGCAAATGCATATTTTATATTTGATCGAGAGATTCTGTGCGGAAACAGATGTGACCGAAAAAAATTGAGTGTAATTCTAAGTAAGTAAGTTCTTGTGCATAATATGCGAGATTCATTTCACGAGCTGAGACGGATTTCTGAAAATATTATCATGGATAGCAGAAAAAAACTAGCCAGAGAAAATTCTACCGAGTTCTGACGGTGAAATAATTTCGCGAACGACTTCCGCCGTGTGATTTCTACCTTGAAAAATGTCGGCGGGGAACAACGGCCAAGGTGGACGTACCTTTGTACGTATACACACACACGCATGCGCGCGCACACACACACACACACACACAATGCACACGTGCTCTGCTCTCAGTATCGATACGCATGTATATGCAAACGTACGTACATAGAGGCGCGCGTTCACCATACGTCGGCACGCGTATCGAAATGGAATGAGATTTCTCTTCTATTTATAGCTCGTGTGAGCGAATACCAATGCACATCCGCTGCTACCTGCCGTTTGTGCCGCGCCGCGTTAAGCCGCTTAACGGCCGTCTCAAAAGAGCTATTGTGTGACGAGCGAGCGGGATCAACGTGAAAAAGAGACGGATTGACGAGTTAGTTCGAACGTACGTAACGGCATGTAGCTAAATTTAGGAAAAATTTCAACCTTGTGTCAAGATGTGAAATGACGGGAAAAAGCAGATCCATTGAGGTGAACCGCAATTTAAAGAATATTGGCGGAATAATCAAATCTTTTCACTAAACGAAAATATTATTTTTGCATGTATTTTTAAGTCGAGCTAAAAAAATTTTTTTTTTTGGAAGCTTAATTTTTTAAATTGCAATTTATTTTAATTTATTCGAGTTCGCGGTTTAGAGCCAGGAATTAGATTGAAATGAATTGAAATAAATTAATATCTGTGAGTATAAATTCATTTCTGTTCATGAAATGAATAGAAAATAATATGATTTGAAAATAAATTTCTTGTAAATATTCTTTTGATTTTACAATAACATTTATAATTCCTTCTTTATAAATATGACATATTCATTTCGATCGAAATAGGAGAGAATATTCCTATTCAATATTGTTACTCAATATTGTACTATGGATATAAATTCAGGATTTATATATTTCAACTTTTTTTATTTAAACAAAAGTATGTATTTTCATAATTTTGAACTGTGATGTTCACAACTCAAAGAAATTCACAGCTTACAAATTATGTTAAAATTTTTTTTAATTAAAAAAAATTTTAATTGAAATGAATTCAAAAACGAAACTTCTTTCATAATTTTGAATTAGGATGTATTTATGGCTAACTTATTTAAAATCTAAATATTTTTGGACTCAAATGGATAGAAATATAAAATGTGCTATTCATGTTGAATTTGGATAATTCATGTTCATATTTATAGATATATTATGTTTTGATTGAAATGAAATAAAATGCGAAATAAGCTATTTATTCATCACATTGAACATGAATGTATTCATGTGTGTATTTTATTTTTTTATTGAAATGAATTAAATTATTTTTTTATTGAAATGAAATAAAATGAAAGAGCTATTCATCGTTGAATTCAGATATATTCATATCTTGAATGGATTTGAAAAACCAAAAACGCGAATTCGGAAATGTCGAAATGAATTCGTTTTTATTTATTTCAATTTATTCTCGTTTACTAGGATGAGAGCGATATGTTTTACGTTCATTCGTGAAACATTTTTCAGGATTTTCGAGCTACGAGCTGCTGCCTACGAATGCAACTTGTGTTAATTGTAACGTAATTCATTATATTGTTTTAACTCTCTGCAGGAAGGAATGTTTCACCACGGACTACTTCAAAGGATGCTTAGACGTCCTGCTGCTAACGGATGAGGTCGGAAAGATCCAAATGTGGATCAAGCAACTCCACGGAGCTGATCCCGGGGTTTAGGTAGCCTTTTCTTTTTAGTTTATGATTTCTCCCTTTATTTGCCCCTTTTTATGTTCTTTCCGCTTTTCGCAAATATAAAGAATTAACTATGTCCGCTTGCACTTCCACTATCCTTCCTCGTCTGCTCTCGTCTCGATATACGTTCACTCGTCGGAAACATTAAATTGTTTCCCGATTTGTTTACGCAATCTTTGCATATAACGATTGTACGTAAATATCTTGTAATATTTGTAATGCTAAGTTTGCCGTAAGTAATGACGAGTATATAAAAAATATATCGTGAATACATTAAGTGATCGAGTTGTGCTTCATCAATCGCAGCGGTGTTTGGATCAAAAATTACGTACAAATGTTTCAGAAACTATTAATAAACGATAACATCTAGTAACGAGTAAAATGAATTATTCGCCGAGTTAAATAGCAAACGCATTATCGAATATGGCTGCATTCCATTTCGTGACACAAGTATCGTTCTGTCTTTTACTCGTGGTATGTCAAGAAAGATAGAATAATACTTTTGTATCGACTTGTAGCACTAAAGTATTGTAAAAGCCTGTATTGATAATTCGTAAGTTTGTGTAGAAGAGATTAAGTTCTGAACAGAAATAGATATCAGGTTTGATCGAGTTTCTACTTATCCCTTTTTTTGAATTTATTATATTCCCGATACAATTACTTTCAATTATATTTTTGTTGCATTTTGACATCATCCCCTGGACGCTTATCCACGCGTATTATAGTATCTTCGCACCTTCGAGATAATGAGTATGAGATATTAGGTAATTCTACGCAAGAGAGAAAGAAAAAAAAGAAAAAATCTTATAGTAGCGAGCAATGCTGCAATAGATAAAGATGAAGTGTTGGAATTTATCATAATAGAAATTATAAAGAATCTTAGCATCTTCTTCGAAAATGTTGGCGAGTAATAAAATAAATTTTGAACAATAATTAATACAAATTAATATGAACAATTAATAAAAATATGAATAATATATCTATTCTGTTAATTATGTTTAAAATTTAATTTGACAAAATGCAGCATCACTGGCGATGTAATATACAGCATCATCTCATACATTCTGACTTCACATTATCTACATTCAAAGAAAATACAAAGTGATAACAACTATAAAAGTAATAACTATACAAATTTTATATAAAATTAACTTATATATACAATAGTTGAAAAAATTATTTTATAATTAATTGTAAAATAATTTATTCAACTATATATACATTAATTCTACATATAAAATTTGTGTAGTTGTCACATCTTCATAGTTGCCACTACAATATGTTTTTGTCTGATTGTGAGTGCACTACCTTTTGACTTTTTGGAGACAACGATTTTTCAACTGTTTTTACGAGTTTGCGAACGAATGTTTTACATTTTGATTTTTTATGCTTCTTCGACATTTTTTCAGGACAATGATTAAGCAGATTGACTAGAAATACTTTTTTCTAGGTGGCGATATCTGCGATTTTGCGCTGTTTGACATTTTTGAATATTTTTTGTGATTTTTTTATAACATGAAACAATTCGCGCTCTACTCGTGATACATTAATTCTCGATGTAGAGTGCGAAAATCAAGCCTTCCCACACGTGTCCCAATGTCTCCCTACGCACTAACAATTACTATCACAGATTTGTTCGCTAAATATGCCTATCAATACGAAATGTCGATGCACATAAAATTCTCAAGCTTTCTGTTCGAAGTGCTACTTGCGAATATCAGAATTGTAACATTCCTATTCATTTTTCAAAATTTATAAATAAAAATGTGTACGTTATTATTGAATCTATGTAAAAATTGTAACTTTCTAAATTTCAAAACTAATGTAAAATTTTGCTATAACCAAAGTTTTTCAACTATTTACCAATCTATTGAAACAAATTGCGAACAGATCCAGTGAACGCATCACGTCCAAGTTTTAGTAATTAATCGGTATTCACCAATGAACTAATCGATTTTTCTGTTCTCGATCTTTGTTCGAATCACAGGCAAGACTGCTTCAGCACACAATACTTTACGAGCTGCATCCAAGCGCTGCTGCTTGAGGACGAGAAGGAAAGGTTGCAGGAGATGGTCGAGTACCTAGGTCGCAAGAAGTAAACGGAACATGGTCGGAGCAACGACGCGCCGCACCACGAAGGAGACACGTCACTCGGCGCACACATCCTCACACATATATGCATGCATACAAGTACACGCATACACATACAAACATACATATGCAAAGACCAAGAAGTAGATCGATGTAGAACGCGGTCTGGAAAAAGGACTACAAGAAGAACGAAGAAGTGGACCTCGGCGCGACGATCATCGTTGTTTCGCGAATTTCGAGGAGTCTCGAGTCTTACGAGATTTAATTCGATACCCTTCTTCACCTGAAGAGGGATGATCAGACGTCGCATTGGAGAACAGTGAACACGCCGAGCGAACCGCGCGTATCGATCTCCGGATTCCGAAGAAATCGTTAAAATCTTTGTCAGAGTCCGAATAATTTCATCTGGAGATGATAAACTGGAGAACGGTACGGTAATACTTACGACGTCTATGAAGTTCAGGAAGAACTCGCGGTGAGAAATTCACGGCCACACCCGGAATGTGCGATCAATGCGATTCATCTGCCAACTCGAGACGTGGTTTTGATATCCACGTAATATAGCGAGGGATATCGCGAACGTCGTTCTGTACTAACATCGGCGAGTACTCGCGGTGCGACGAGAGTACGATTGAGAGAATTCGCAGGGAAACCGGGAAGAGAGACGGCGATCCTCTTCGCGGTGAGTCGCGTTGTTGCTTGATACGACGAAGAACGAAGTTACACAATAATATACTAAATAATGAGCCACGGGGAACGAAATGATACGATTGAGCCATACAAGTAAACACTCACACACTCACACAGCGAATCTATACGAATTCTAGTCGATAAAATATCTGCGCTCTCGCGCACCACGCCACTCGTTTTTTTTTATTCGATTAATCATTAATTAATTAATCGCCATCATTCATCACTATGTAGTAATAACGGTAATCTATATTATTATTATTATTATTATTATTATTATTATTATTATTATTATATTATTATTCGATTATTTTTACGTCAGGATTATATTTTTATTATTATCGCCATTCTTCATCCGTTTGTTGTTTAATTACTGAGCCTTTAGTCGTTTATAAAAAATGTACGCGCGACGAAGAAAGTGTCGGTAGTTAGAATACATCGCGTAATACAGATATAATACATATTTTAACGTTTTTAGGCATACGGAAAAAACAATAAAAAACAAATGCGGAAATTTGGCGAATATTTGAAAGAAAAGATTTTTTTTTATTCGGCTAAGTATTTTAAAACAGACAATTAAGAAGAGTAGATCGAAGATCCATCGGTCGTTCAAATCGCGACCGCATTATTAATATTATTATTATTATGTCATAGTAGAATTATTGTTGTTATTATTGCAATTTATATGACGACGTTTTCGCCGAGGTAAACGCACCGGGCGTTACGGTGGAAGAGATGCTGACAATGTCCAACGATATTCAATTATGCGCGAGTCGAATGTATATGTGACAATGGCTGCGTTCAGGAGAGAAACATTTTTTTTTCTAAAAATATTAATTGGTATTAAAATATATTAATATCAACATGATGTGGATTTAAAATTCATGGTATTAAATTATGTTGGTATTAATATTAATGAATATCAACAGTAACAATTATATCAATACTCCATATCGATATTTTTTAGAGTAAAGCAGCTTCGAAACTATTATGAAATTCTTCAATGTGATAGATCTTGCCTTTAGTTTCTGTTAATGGATCTAAATATATAAATCAATCGAATTAAAGAATTTTACAGTTGCAAAACTGCTTTCTCTGTTGAACGCAACCATTCTTAAAAGCTTCGTGAAAGAGGCAGATAAATGAAGAGGTATCCTGTACTTTATTTGCGAGCGACGTCGCGAGCAACGGAGAGCGTCTTCTTCCGCGCCCGTCCGGCAGACGGAGTCGCGCACGAAACGCGTAGTATTTATTTATTTTTTCACGTTTTTAAGTTATATATAAGCGACACATAATGAAGCAAGAGTATTAGCGCGCATACCTAGCCGAGGAAGCGATGTCTCCGGGCATAATGGGGTAAGACACGCGTCCTCAAATGTTCAATTGGCTGATTGCCTAAGTGTACAATATACAAAACAATCCCGAGAGAAAGTCAGTCTGACCTGGGATTTATCATCCAAGACAAATAGAAAAGAATGGCACACAATGAGTCGATCTCGCGAGATGCCAATGAAAAATAGAAAAAATTTTGAAATAACTCAATTGGTAGAAATGTTAAATTAATTTAAGTTTTTGTCGACAAGTTTCGATTTCAATTCAACTTGCATCCATCAAATTGGCAAGAATAAATGAAGTTTACAATATTCTAATTTTCTATTTCTAGAGAATGGAAAAGATTGCGATTAAACGAAAATTAATATCAATTTTATTCAATTCACTAGTCAAAATGGCTTTCAGAGTTTAAAAATCTGAAATTTCGAATCTTCTGATTTTCTCTCGATTTCGAAGATTCCGGAGGAACGCGCTCTACGAAAATCCTACCTTGCCTTGCGACATCTTGTTTCCATTCTGAGAGAATTACGAACCATTCCAAAATCAGTATTGAAATCATTCCGTCACTGCGATCGTCAGGTACGGTCTTCGAGAACTCGAACACTTCGAGGCGAGGTTCAAATTTGTATAATTGCTCCGTCATACATTCCACTTATTTTACATTTGCATCTATTTTGCATTCATTTCTTGCACATCGCGAAGAAAAAGGCTGCGTCAACAAATTCGTAATTTTTTATGTTAAAAGTTTTTATGTTAAAAGAGGAAGATCGAGAGGCACATATTTACAATACAATCAATATGTGTTTAGATAGCGATCTTGCGTCTATTTTGTATTATTTTTTTTGCTGTCCGATTTTGTTGTGGTTTTTATATCATTTGTTTAAGATATAAAATTTGCAAGTTTGATTCATGCATTCCGAAGTGTTTCCCCTGAAGCCAGCCTGAATCTCGAACACGCGCGTTTTTTGGCGCATCAGAAAATCAGCGTTTTTATTTATGTAACGTAAAAGCATCATCCGAACAACGTGCAGCGCAATTATGTGCAGCAGCATCGACAGGTGGAGTCCTTTAACGTCACAGTTTTCATGAAAAATTGAGCGCACTTCGCGCAGTAAAATACTTGCCCTACATATTTCTCGCAAATATTTTTCTCATAATTTTATTTGAGAATATCTTATCGCGTCTCGACAGATGTATTCGTATAGATGAATATTGTGTTCAGAGTCGCTGTAAAAGAATAAAGAATCTCCGGGAGGATGGAATATCCCTTACAGAAATCTAATTTAATGTTGAAAGGTCATGATTAATTACATTCCATACAGCGTAAATCTTCAAGAAACGTTCTAAAGACATCAGAAGATGTTCCTAAATGTCTAAAGACATTTCCAGGATGCCTCTTTGATTATTGACACTTATTTTGAGTATTAAAGATTAAAAATATGAATGGATTTAACTCCATGTGGTATCTATATAATTCTCATCCTGTTAATGCTGATATAAACATCAATATACATTTAACAATGAGCTTTAAATCCACATATGATATTGATACAAACACCAATGGAATAGATTTAATACAAGTTTTTAATACATATTATGATGGTATTGATATAAACACCAAGCGTTTTAAATTCACACCATATTAATAATACAGTGAGAATTATATGGACATCATAAATCCACATCCATATTTTTCATAATGAAAACACGAAACTACAGTGCTTCAAATTAATTCAATTAATTACTTCAAATTAAATACAAATTAAATAATTAATCATTATCTTCCAGTAAATTTCTATAAGGGACACGCATATGCGAACAATTATCGCGAAACGGAACGACCGACGAAATAGGTTCGCGAACTCTGCGAGCGTTAATTCGTCACTTCCCGTTTCGCACCTGTCGACGCGAGTTGCAAGCTGCGATCTGCGATTTGATCTTTCATCGATGCACGCGGGAAAAACATCTGTGCGTGCATGCGTGCGTGCGTGCACGATTGCGGATACGTTTTTCCGTTCTTCTCATTCTTTCTTTTTTACTTTTTTTTTTAGCCTTTTCCTTTCCGACATGAATAAACTCGACATGAGCAGACGAGGTGTGTACACTTTTACGAGACACCGTCGACTTTCGCTGGATAGTTTTTCTTCACATTTGCAAACGATGGTAACGACATACGCGTGAGATATTTTTATCTGCACACGAATACACGCAGAAATACAGGGAACGGGTATAATACACATGTCCGGAGATACGAAAAGGAAAAATATTAGTATATACATATATGTACGCATACTCAGTATACACGTTATACGCGGCTAAATTTGAGAACGAAGATGAGAAAGGGCTGAGGAATCGTATCCTATTTAATTAAAGTAAAATTATATTATATATACATATAATATGTAATGTGTATACACCACATTTCGTATATGCATTTCGTGGATGCGTATGACGCGCGATATTGTATGTATATGGACAGATGTGTACAATGAGTACGATTAACGACACGGATATCCAAGTCTATTCTTGTTTTGCGTGAATAAACGGGTGAATCAAAAGCCAATATAACGATTTGTTAATTTTACCACGAAATCTCATATTTTCCTCCCTCTTTCTCTTCCCTATTTTGTAATCGCCCACTCTTGTAATTGTTATTTTCATATTACATGTATTTAATTTTTATATGTTTATATATTTTTCAGTTGTTATACATTTAAATGTATTTAATTTAAATGTATTTAATTAAATATTTCGTTTAATTTAGATGTGCGTTTTTAATTTATTAAATAATTATATATCAATATTCAATTGTAAAATTATATATATACATGATATAAAAGACATTAATATATAATTATTAAATGTCAAAAATATAAAATTAATTTCAAATTTTATAATTAAAATTTTTACTGCTACATCTTATGTTTACCGCCAATTTGAATTCTAATACGTTGCAAAACATACCAAGTTCGATTTACCGCTATCCCGCCAACGTCGTGAATCAGCAATTTCAATGGATTGCGGAAGCCGCTTCGTTGCCTACGTCGACTTTGTTTCGTTCTCTATTATTCTCCAAGAAGATTCAGGATTCCATTGCGTTCTTGAACAAGTTTGCCACTGGAGATTCCCGCGATTACCTGTACGAACTTGGCGCCGTCGCGTCCACGAGCGCTAACCTCTTCATACGCGATCACGAACTCGGCTCGCTCTCTCGGGCGAGCGCGTAAAGCGGAACGAACGCGCGAATGATAAGACACAATAAAGGTCACTATGACGTTACTTTGGTACACACGTATAGCAAGTAAACTTAGGACACTTGGTTCGCCCTTAATGCGAAACAAAAGCACTCGTCAACCGCGGCTCGTCGCAAGTACGAAAAAACTAATCGCCAACGTAATTCGCTTGAAATCATCACGTGACGCGGTGCGGTATGTCACGTGACGTCGCGGAAAATTCAAATTTCGTCCTGCGTTCGCGGGATCTATATAAATAAAACAAAATCATGATAATATCAAAATGGCAATAAAATAGCTTCCAAAATTATTAAAAGATTAATTAAAATAAATATAAAATAATATTTAAAATTATTAAAAGATAAAAATTATTAAATGATTGATCGATGATTTGGGAATGGTGTAAATTCCGACACAGGAATGAGAGATTCTTCTATCATTCGAATACACGACTTGTATTTTCGTTTATAAATGTTATAAACAGACGTCCGGTATTCGAAAAGTCCTTAAACGTCGTCTTCTCAAATCACATCTTCGAAGTGTAGTTTCATGCGCGGAAAACACAAATTATATTAAAATATATTAATATAAAATATAACATCACAAAAAATCTGCAGAATAACAAACATGATAATATGACAATATGACATACGATATAATGCAATGTATAAAATATATATTATATGTTCAAATTGAACTTAATTGTACCATAAAAATACATTTTCTCTTATTCTTCTTACACAAAATATTGCTTCATGAATATGCTATAATTATAAACTCGATGTTATAATTGTAGCTATCATTATCGTTCAGCTTATAATTATAAGTGATGTTAGTAAAGCTTTTACTAAAACGAATTTTCAACGAAACAAATGAAACGACATACTTCTACTTTTGCAAAACGATATATATTACATTTTGTTAAGAGAGCGCGTTAGAATAATATCTTAGTAAAAACTAAGAATATATTACATATATATATATATATATATATATATATATATATCTCTCAAAGCAATATAGCTTTAGAACACGTATAGAAATTCTGAACCGTTCACTGATGTTTCGTTAAAAACGACAATTTTGGTCGCCACACCGCGACATCGATGCCAGATATCGCGAGAATGCCATTCAGGTAATCCATCTGCGAAATAAAGAACATAAAAAATATATATATATATATATAATATAATATATATATATATAATATAATAAAAGCTATTATTTGCAGGTTTATAAAAATATCGTGAATTTTAAGAAGAATTTTACCAATTCGGAGGAGATAATCAAAATTTATATAAAATCATTATATCAACACCTGTATAAAATTATATAAAACATTTTTATGCATCAATATATTAAATGATTAATAAAATTAGTTCAATAATGGAATAATGGAATATTTTATTATTCCATTATTCCCAAATATATTATTAAGATCTGCTAATGCTCGTTTTATCTTTATTTATCTAATTATTTTAAAAAATTCAACACAAAAATTTAACAAGATGTCCGCACTTGAATGGTCCGCTTAAAACACAAATACAAAACTGTTTGTTGCTGTGTAATTAAGTTTTCAGGTACTTCAGCAAAACAGACATCTTTTTATATACGTAAATAATACTCACACTGGCGATCTCTCCGAATCCTGAAAGGAAAGTAGCAATAGGCTTCGGTGGATCCGTAGGGCTTGAAATTCTAACAGTGCCATCCTTGGAGCTCGTTATCAGACATCCATGCGCCAGATGCACCCCCGTTATTCCTTTCGTATGTTTGGTAGAATAAGATTTCACTAACTCGAAATCGTTCTTTGGATTTAGCACATGCAACTTCGCAGTACTGTCCCCCACACAAACACAATCCCGTTGCATGCTCATACACATGGGGAACGCTTCGCCTGAAATCTAAGAAATACATCCGCGATATCGTAGTTGCGGCTCTTTACGCGATGATAAAAATACGGGATGAAATTACTGTGATAGACTTCATGGTCCGTCCAGCTCTTTGATCCCAAACGGACACCGTCTTATCCTCACTGGCGGACAAGATGTATTCCGAGTTCATGGTCAGCTTAATCACAGCCCCAGTGTGCGGTCGATACTGCCTAATCGGTTTGTGTCCTGATCTCGAATCGAACACAAATATGGTCCTACTATACGAGCCGGTTGCAAAGAGGGCCTGCTCTGGACACGACGACACACATAGCAGTGCACCTGACGCAGTGTTCCTGAAATATTTAATATTGATATATCAAAATGATATACTCAAAATAATAATATATAGCAAACTCGGTTTGGCGAGTAAACTTTAGAATTGCGTTTCCGAATCATTTGTCAACAAGCGAGATTTAAGTAGAGTAGTAGAGTAATTCCTCTGGGAAAAATAACTGTCAACAAGGTAAATAATTCCAGTAGAAAAAATAATTTGAAGGAAAATAATTTCTCCTACAGAAATTGCTTATCTTCTTCGCTTGGACTTCTTATCACGAAGCGATCAAAAGAAACTGTTTTGTTGTATCGCATTCAAATAGTTTAAAGAAAAATAATTATTTCTCTCACAAACAGGAATAATCTTTCTCGTCCAATCTTTTTATCACAAAGAAACTGGAAGAAATAATTTTGTTATCACTTACATCTCGTAAGTTTTCAGCTTAACGAGACCGGTATTGATTAGCATCCATGACTTGACGCTCTGATCCCAACTGCAACTGTAGATCGTGTTATCTATCGCCGTCAGATCCCAAATCCATCCGTTATGCGCGGAATCTGTGCAAACAGTGTTCCCATTCTCGGAAGAAGGTGGATTCTCGTGTGAGGGAAGTTTCCAGTAAAGCAGGGTGCGATCTCTCGCACCAGCTATACATATGGTTCCATTCTGAGAATAAAAATCGTCGTTAAGAATATGTTAAGAAATATGTTAAGAAATAACAGAAACATTATGTAAAAAATTAATATAAAGAATATAACACTAACGTAATATTTAAACAAATTTGCTAAAGCATATTATTTTAGTAAAATTAATATTTTTATTATGCATTTTATTTATTTATCTTAGAATTTATACGTTTTAAAGTATTTATAAGTTATTTTTAAGTCGATTGTTCATAAATTGTGTTATTTAAAAAAATGTTGAATATTTAACACAAAATATTTAAAAACCACAATCACATTATGTTAAAATACACTCGGATCAATTACAATCACATTATGTTAAAAAATACTCAGATCTGTTAAAAATTCAATACAAAAAGATTAATAAAAATCTATGATTTTAACACAAATATAAAATATTTTTTATTGTATAATTTAATATACTACCTACGTGCATCAGTAGCAGAGCATCCACTGTGCTGTACTGTGCGCTCGCAATTATAAGTTTATCGACTACAGAATCCTTCCATAGTGCTGTTTGTTTCTCGATCGCAACACATGACAATTTCCAAAACAGTTTATCGGGTCTCGCTGAAATATCATATAACTTCTTATATCAAAGAAATAAGAGAAAAACTTCCTTGTATTATGATATGATATTAAATATAAATAAATGCTTACACATACACCTTGAATTAAGAACAAATAAACAAGCATATTCTTGATTGAGATTTTTATTCAAGTTCTTATTTTATGCATATCAAGTTATTGCAACAGAGTTGTTCAAACAAACTTGTTTGATTTCTTATAAATGAGAAATGTAATATATATTTTTGTATAAAATATTTAAAAAAAAATTTTTTCAAGACAAAGAAAAATGAAATGCAAAAACAAAATAAAATCTGACATGATATAAGCAACTGATATAAGTACAACCTACATATGCATGTGCAAGTTCGAACAGCGCTGGAGCAGAATACAAACTGTGTTTCATTTATTTACAAAATGAGTGGTCGTGCAAGGCGTAAAGTGCTATCAATTTGAGCTAACCAGGACGCAAGAGTGGGTAGCTAGCATCCGGCCATATATGGTTAATTCGCGCTTTCCACAATGAATCATCCTTCAAAATCAGGTAGAACTGTTTGCACACCAGACTCAAACCGTGTACTAATGTCGACGCTTCTAAGAAGGAGCATATATGCAGAAATATCTGAAATGTAGCACAATAACAAATTAAACGCACAATCAAACAGATGCTGCGGTCGGAATGAATGAGAAAGTTCACTTCATTGAAAAGCTACTGACGAGATAATAGCGACGATTTAAAAAAAAAATGAATTTCACGCGAACGAAAGATAAAAATCTCAGCGTTTTTTTTTTCGTTTTGTACAAACCTCGACCGGAAGATCAGGCAGTGACAGTTGTGCATCATCTTCGCTATCATACGAGCAGCTTGCATTTTCGTCATCCATTTTTCCTTGAACCGTGCAAATCTAAGTATTTTCATTCAATCTGCTAGAGATTAACGAGACGATTCAACAAAAACTGAGTGTGTTCTAATCACGAATGTTTATGATGCCTGATCTGTCGTGTTATTAAACATAACGATCATCTACTATCGAGTATTATACAGCTTATACAGTCTTATACAGCTAATTGTAGGAACACATAATACATCACTGTACCAAAGAGAAACCTAAGACAGGATGTAAGAGCCTTTTTCCAGTAACCACAAAATGTTGCCGCGCACTACTGCCCTCTGAAGAAGTAGATGTAAACTACACAACAATATCCATTTTTTGTAGTGCTTCTGATGGAAATAAATCGCAGAAATCGCTGAAATAACTAAAATCTATCAAATTAATATTTAGGTTCTCTCTGCCTATATTCACAGTCAGCTCTTATATTTAAGATCGTCTTAAGATACAGTACAAAAATGTCATGAACCAATCAAAAAGTATTAGCATCTTAGGATATTATTTAAGATAGTCTTAAAATAAGAACCGATTATAAATATCAGTCTTAATGCTTATTGCACACTGAATGAGAGATCAACGACGAGCGATATCCAATAAAAACTCTGCTTTGTGAACATAAATGAAGACGCATCAGATCTCAAAATTTTTTATGAAATTTGCGAAGTTCGGGACGAATTAAAAATTGTGCATAAATGCGGTTTATAATTTTCGAAAGAGTGAATCTTTCCCTTTAATGTTTTTTTTTTTATGAAACTTTGCATGATTCTTTCTCCGAATTATTCAACGTTGAAGCAAAAACGACCCTCGATGAAAAAGAATCGTACCGAGATAAAAAAGCAAATTAAAGCTCAAGAATTGCTCTTTCAAAAGTTGTAAACTACATTTGTATGCAATTTTTAATTCGTGTCATAAAATTTCACAAATTTTGTAACAAATTTTGAGATCTGATGCGTTTTCATTTATGTTTGTAATTTTATAAAATATTTGTAAGACCGATTTTTTTAAGTACCAATCTGAAAAGTAGAGATTTCAAGCTGTAGAATACTTTTTTGGACATCTCGATATAATTTTTTTACGAAGTTATTTTATCTTAAAGTTTGTCTATTTTTGTAGGACAGATGAACAGATGATCCTTTAAATAGTGTACCTTTAAAATATCTAATTAAATTGTTGAAAATTTAAAAGTAACACATATATAGGTATTTAAATATAGGATGAGAATTCCTGAAACATAGCGGATCAATTAATGTGCTACTTTATCATATTGCAATTTGCAATTTGCAATTTGAATAAAGTTGAAATTCTTCTAATTGTAAACAAATTACATTTAATTTAAATTTGTACAGTAAATTTAAATGAATAGAAAAGAATCAACCTCAAGCCTGTTGTATTGGACAGAGGCCCTCTGAGAGCATCCTCACCAATTTTTAACGTCCTCTTTTTCTCAGCAAACACTAAATAATATGTAACAATATAATTATAGAATAACACACATAATATATTACAGTTATATTCTTATGGCAAATTACAACTAATTGTAAGAGATACGTTTCGTGTAACTTAATTGAGGTTTGCTGGATTTGAATTATGTATTACATAAAGACGAATTTAATATTTTCATGCAATGTATTTATTTAATATCAAAATAAAAAAAAACATAAATAAATAATTATAATATACAAAGTAATCAGACAATACAATATAATAAGATATAAAAATAGACTTAAACCTTTTTAATATAAAATATAAAATATATAAATTGCTTATACAACATTTTTACAACATATTTACAACATTTTGCTTGTATCTATCCGCCTTGTGATATGTTAGTTAGTATCAAATATAAAGAAGAACAATCTTCATAGTGAGAGAGAATTGATATATTCTGATTGAAATTCACAAAATCTGATCCATTCACAAAGAAAAGTTAAACAATCCGTCAAACATCAGCGGTCATGTTAGAGAATGTAAATCCCAAATTTTTCAGATCACTTACGATAGTAATTTTAGTAGAATGTCAATTACAATTAACATTTTTATTGCATCTTTAATATAATATTAAAATTCACGAGAAAATGTGTTCTGCCACACATTACTAAAAATGATCGCTTATTAAAAATAAATGAATAGATAAATGATTTCTTTCTTTATGGAATAGTGATTACGAAGGAATATATTTAATAATAATAAAATACATGCGTTATTGTAATTTTTTTATATGTACAAAAGTTTCTCGGATACCAATTGTTCAAGATAAGCTAAACCTGATAATAACGGGATTTTAAAGAATATTTATAACGAAAATTTATTATAAAATTTAACAATTCCTTTTTTGTATGTTTTAAAAATTTTAATTATAAATATCCCGCTAATATGAGGATACCTTCGACTTATCTCGAATTTTTTTGTATTCACACATTTTTAAATAAAAAAGTTAAATTTATGTAATCATGATACATTGTTAAAAGAGTTATAAGATATTTTGGTAAAAATTATTTAAACTAAATCGGCAAAAATTAAAATTTGTTAAATATAATCTCATAATATCTGCATGTATTTCATTATAGAAATATATATTATATAAATTAGAATTAATCCTAATAACATTCTAGAATGGCGGGATGTCCAATACCTAAAAATTATTTTTAAAATGATAGTTAGAAGATTAAATATACACATTCGTAACCATATTTTGTTAAAGCAATCATAAAAGAATAAGCAAATTATTTGTAAAATTTAAATTTATTTACTTCATAATTTAAATTTATACAAATAATATATCCATATTAATCATTCAATACTAAATTCCTATTTCCATTAAAACAATCTATTATTAACATTATTACCATAATGGGAGAACTTTAGTAAAATTAAGAAAGCGACGAAAATTGTATTCTAAAATATACCATGAATTAATTTGACAATTTGACTTTAAAATATATAGCAATTGTCATTGAATCATTAATAAAATGATTACTTTCAGGAACTGAGAAAAGGATTAATTCCAGGATTAATTCTGTACAAAATCTTGAACGGAACACCAAACAAGATCTATAGAGACTTTACGGAAAACGACGAGAAATAATTCTCGAAAACAATTATTTTCCATCGACATACAAATTACGCATTCACTGGCTATATCTGACGTGAGGGACAGCGATAAGGTCTTTATAATAAATCAATCACTAAGTTATACTTGTAATTTTATAATGTTAAAAATATAAATATGTCAAAAAGGAAATAAAAATGTAAAAAAAGAAATAAGAAGCTAATTATTTAAATTATTTAACCTTATTGCCTCAAAGCTGTAATCTTTACTGCTTTATTTAAGATAAAATCTTACTAAGAAAAACTCACGATTATTCTAAACAACAAATTTTTAATTAGAAGTTACACTTAAAATTATTAATGACTTTTTTTGATATTCAAAATAAAATCCAAATTTAAAAAAAATTTTAAAATTAAATATTTATCAACTTAAATCAATAAACATTTTTGTTATTATATGTTTCGTCGATTTCGTAATTTATCAATATAACAACAAAAAATTCGATTTGTTATGGCAAGATAAATGTTACATGTATTTTTTGAATAGATATATTCAATATGGTTATAAATATTCTAATAAATATTCTAATAAATGTATAATTAATTAGTAATTATTGTGCAAATAACAAATAATAAACATGAAATTTATCTGGACATAGTTTACAAAAATTTTGTATTACGTATCTAATATTATATTACGTACTATTATACATATATTTATTTATAATAAAATTAATTATAATATTAATGCGTTACACACTTTGTATAACTACAAAATTTTATAAGAAATTAAGTTTCATTTTCAGGGGAGCTGAAAATTCAATAAAATTCAAAATTATATATAATTATATATAAGTATATATAATTTGATTTATTTTTATATCTGATAATTGGAATGGGATGCTGATAATTAAATCAAATTTAAAATTAATTAAAAATCTTATTTAATTTTTAATCCCTCCTTTTCAATTATCAAGTATATACATATGATGTCTATCTCTACCGACATATCACATAGTTTACTAGTTAGATTTATTACCATATAACATTTTTAGATTCACATTATATTTTATTTTTAAAATAAAATTTTATTACCCGACCGTGAAATTCATTTAAGTGTCATGTTCTATTTATAATCATTTAATTTTTTAATTTAAAATGATTATATTTATCTCTACCTATCTATACTTATCTTATCTACCCGTATTTTCATTTATTCGTGCTTATCCTATCTCTCCGTGTATTCCTACCTACATTACGTCATAATAACATCGCGAATATAATACGTTAATGACTGATGTATTCAACAGAGAAAACAGCTTTACAAATGTTGCAAAATTCTTCAAACATACGATTGGTTTTTGCTTTTGATTCCTTATAGATTTAAATGTATAAGTCAATCATATTAAAGAACTTTATAACAGTTGCAAAGCTGCTTTCTCTGTTGAACGCAGCTAATGCCTAACCATGTCCTATCACGAACTGATAAATTCAGCGGAATAACCTAATGCAATATTATTAAATAAATGAGTAAATAATAAATAATAATAAGTAAAACAGAGTTTCCATCTTTAAAATACAAAAAATTAACTAACAACAAGGTTAATGAAAGTCAGTGTGGATAATCAAACGCAAGTTTTGTAGATTAAAAAATTTACAAAACTTGCGTCTGATTATCCGCATTGACTCTTATTATTAGCCTTGTTGGTTATTTTTGTATTTTAAATAAGAAGTAATTCAAAAAATATAAGAACTCGCAATTGCGAGTAAGTTACCCTCCCGAATATTCAATTTATATATACATATACCTTTTACAAACTTAGATTGGTGTTACACACCAACCCATCCGATAAAAAATTTTTCATGCATGAATGTATAAATATGTATAATATACATATATAACATACATGTGTAATATACATACATTAACACATACAAATATTCATAAACATTTATAATTATATATGAAATATGTCTATACATGTTCATATATCTTTCTTTTTTGGAAAAAACTTTATAATGTAACAGGAATAATAATAGTAATGTAAAAATATTGAAAATAATTAAAAAGATAATTTCCGAACTATTTGTTTTAGAAAATATCAAATTTGAAGAAATGTAAAAAATTAATTTATGTATAATACTTATGTATAATTATATATAAAATTATGCATAATTATGTATGAGCAATTTTTTTTATATTTTTCCAAACTTTGTTTTTTTCTAAAACAAACAATGCGAAAATTATCTCTTTAATTATTTTTTATGTTTTCACATTACTATTATTATTTCTATTATATTAAAAAGTAATTTTACAAAAAAAAGGATGTATGAACATGTATGGACATATTTTATATATAATTATAAATGTTTATGAATATTTATGTGTGTTAATGTATGTTTATACATATTTATACATATTCATGCATGAAAAATTTTTTACCTGATATCTTCATATCTTTTCTTTCTTCTGGCCAAATTGAACTCACCTTTCGTTGCTCCTGGCCAACATTCTGACTCCATATATCAGAAATCGACAGCAAGGAGAAATACTCCTTTTTTCTGCAGATTGCTGCCGACTAACGTCGGCAATAAGCGTAAAATTTTTGAACGATGCGCGAAACATGAACGCGTCGCGAAGAGGCCATAATATTAATAAAATTGATTAGATATTAATATGAATAATAAATAATAATAATAATAACAATTCTATTAATATTACGAATAAATGTCGCGTTTATTCGAAAAATATAAATATTAGGACTAAAAATAAACCTAAATTAAAAAATTTTTTAATCATTAACGTTTTGATTTCAAAAGCTTCGAATATTATAAAATTAAATTAAATTTCTTAATATAAATATTATAATATAATATTATATAATATTATAATATAAAGAACAAAACTTTAAAATTCATTTAAAATTAAACTGAAAATTACTGATTCAATTAATATCTGATAAAATTCAAGGCCCATATTCTTAACGATTCAAATGATTCGTTGCAGAATCTCATTTCAAAGCATGCAGAGATGAGAAATTCAGATGTAAGATCCAAAAGGAATAATTTTATGCATCAAGAAATATATCTTAGATTTAGAGTGTATTCCTACTATTGTGTACCCTATACTATTTATAGAATCATTTTTTGTATAATTTATTATTTCAAAATTAAAGTATTTTAAATTATGCAAAACTCTGAACGCAATTTTAAAATAATTATGAGATAAAATTCTTTAATTTCTTGATAAAATGTATATTTTGGATCTTACATCATTACTACTTTAACTGGTATAAAATCCAGTTACTATATATGGATAAGTTATAAAAGATCAAGCTAAAGTCAGTGTATTGAAATAAACAATAATTAATAACCATAAATTGTCTTTTATAAAAAAGCGACATCAATAAATTATATGCATTACATAAAAATTTTTGTTGTTATTTCATCAGTAACATATATATAAATAAGTGTAAAACATATATGTGTACGTAGATATTGCTTTCCGCACTAACTTGATTAAAACTTAATCCTGAATAAATAATTAGGAATAGGATAGATAGGAAAATTAATAAAATAATATTTGTTTGTTACACTGTAACAAACGCTTTTTCATGATATCTATCTGGAAAAAAATATTTTATATATAATTATATAAAAATATATATAATTATAAACTTGTATATAAAATTATATTAAATTATGTATAAAATTATATATAATTGTATATAATTATACATAAAATATTTTTTCCTGGGCATAAATAACAATTTCATTCATTTTAATTTTTATTTAATAAATTTTTATATAAACTTTATATTTTTTAATTTTATATATTTCATATATTTAAGAAATGACTATTTTATTCTTTTTTATTTTTATTTCCAAGTATGTCAAAATGTATTCCCAGGAAAAAATATTTTGTGTATAATTATATAAAATGTATAATTATATAAAATTATATAAAATTATATAAAATATATATAATTTTATATAATTGTGTATAAATGGACATATTTTATATATAATTATATATTGTATATATATTGTATATAATTATATATAAAATATTTTTTCCCGAGTTACTTTAATATTTATATAAAACACGACTACCGAAATAATACCTATTAACTTTTTATTATATTTTTGAGCATGAATTATCAAACCAAGCTTGAGTTACTTCAACTATCAAAGCGTTCACATTAACGTAATATACAATTAGTAAACAAAATTTGAGCTGAACTGAATAATCTTCTGAGTATATTATAGTTTTACTTTATTCTTATAATTAAATAAACGAAATATTGTGTAAAAGCAGTGGCGACATATAGCAATAATTAGAAATAACTCAAACTGGGTGTAACGTGACATAAATTTAACAGTGCATGCACAATATATATTCAATAATAAGAAGGTATTCAGGATTAAGTTTATCTTTATCTGTTCTAACTTATCCATTTTAAGACAACGGATGTATGGAATGTATGGATATATATATCTATCCGTATATTTTTATTAAATTAATGCATATATGCATTTACAGATGTATAATATATTAATAAAATTACCATATATCCGTTACCTCAATAAAAACATTAATTCATCACTCACCAACCCGACGCGCAACAGCGAAGTTCATCTGCAACGTTGCTACGATGATTCTGTAACAAAAAAATATAAAATTTGAGTTATAACAAACCAAAAAGAACACAAACAATATTTAAAAAAAAAACGCAAAGTTCCCTTTAAAATAATCATATAATTTTCAAAATATGTCATTTTTATAAACATTTTTTAATTCATCATTGAGATATTTGTAAAATAATTACATTTTTTAAAACAAATCTTAAAAATTCGCATATATTTAAAATTTCAAAATAATTTTAAAATTATCCTTCTCTAATCATTTTCTCTTATCAATTTTAAATCATTGTAAAATAAAACGATTCAAAAAGAAATAGAAGAAAGATAATGATTTTACATAAGCAAAAAATATTTACCCCAAGGTTGCTCCGCCGATGCTCAATGCCTCTTCCAGACCTCCTCCTCCTCTCAGAATCGGGTTGACATCCTCTCGCACAGGACACCCGCGTAAAACACTCGCGAATAATATACTATATAAACGCGCGCGGACTAATTATTTATAAAAGTCTTTCGCGCGACACTGCGGCACTCCACGTTTACAAAACCCATGATAAGATTTCTATTTCGATCGGTGGAATCAACACCACACGTCGACAAGTACTTGCAAAACACACGATGAATGCCGAACAAGGGTTAAGCCCCACACGAAAGAAGACGAAATCGATCGTATCGAATCCGTCACCTCTGTTTTACGCAAAATCACGTTTAAAATTGGCTCAGTCATACGCCCTAACTGCTAGTTCTAGTGGGACACAAGTGGTGCTGTACCTCGAGCGATTCCAAGAGACTGGTAGACGTGACAAGCACCTCTAATAAGAGTAAAGTTGGTACCATTGCCGATTGTCTAACAATCTAGACAA
>Ga0157364_1000809_pt1 | contig 23918 bp, 15 predicted proteins | sample AttsexASBM2_FD_111476 | JGI IMG/M metagenome (GOLD analysis project Ga0157364, IMG submission 111476) | Fungus gardens microbial communities from leaf cutter ant in Ribeirão Preto, State of São Paulo, Brazil - Atta sexdens ASBM2 | ecosystem: Host-associated > Fungi > Mycelium > Unclassified ...
CTAGTTCCTTCTACTTCATTCTCCTAAGTCCCGTGATCAGTCTTGTGACTACGCCATCAAGTTGTGACTGATGTGACAGCGTGACTGATAACCCCTAACCCGAGTTGTTCTAAAAATAGAAAAGTAAAAGAAAAAGAAAAGAAAAGTAAAATAAAAATGAAAAGGAAAAATAAAATAAAGTCCACCGTCAACGATCTTGACATAGCACTCACCTCAATTCAAGTTGGATTCTTTTCTACAATACTCAATATCTTCTGAGCTATATATATTTTCACCCAAGAATAACACTCAATTGTATCTTTGTCTATAAAGATAATGCTACTTGGAACTAGACAAAGATATAGATCTTACTTAATGTAAAGATATTGATATCCTACTAGAGATATCCCATACTACCTCCACTTGAATTTCTATGTCTTGGACACATTCCTTGTATTTAAAGCTAGTAGTTACACTATACTAGCCAGCTTGTTAATTGACTGACATTAGTGTTAATCTCCGAATGTCAATCTCCAATGTCAGCAACAACAACATGCTTTTATCTCCTAAACTCCTATTCTCACAACACTGATTATCAGTGATTTGCCTATGATATCGCCTCCTTATCTACTTTTCTGAACGGTTTCACAATCATCGGCAGCTGTCTTCCTTCTTTGAACCGGTTTGATATATATGGATAAGTCATCACACTGATCAAGATGGCATTTAATAGTCAGCATAATGGCAGAAACAAGGTAAATAACCTACATATTCACACGGTGGATCTCACTCTCAGTGGGAATAAAGACGAAGTGAGTGAGCAGGATGTAGAGGATTGTTTTCATCTCTGCCATGGAGAGCTGCATGCCCATGCAAGCCTCAATAGGGGTCATGGTTTGTCTCTAGTGATGTGACGTCGAAAGGCTTACTCGAGGCCCACCTGAAAATGAGAGTATATGACGAAGTAGGCCGGGTAATGCCTGAACCTTCTCAGGTAGAGCATCCCAACGATCAGGACTATGAAAATACGGGTTGTCAGATGTGAATGGAAGCGAGACAACAAAATTGACTTGAATTCCCAAGCATCTTCGCCCCACAACTCCTTGTCTAGATTAAACCCCTCTATAGCGACCTGGACAAAGGTTCCTTTCGGTACTGTAACGTTTCTCTTCCCCTCCATGATATTTCCGTGGCGATCATGAACGGGATACATGGTTGGCACCTGGTCATCTTTTGTCGTAACACGGAAGAAGGAATGTACTGGCGGGACTAATCGTAATGATTCCCTGATAACATTATGAAAGTAGGACAAATTCAAAATACTGCCGGATAAAGAGTGAATCTCTGCTTCTGTCAATTTCGAGATAGAGATGGCCGGAACATCAGAGAGAAATTCATTCCGCAGGCGAGTCTGGAGATCGGGATTCTGGGCAAGGAGGTAAAGTGTCCATGTGAGACTAACGGAGGTGGTATCTGCGCCCGCGAACAATAATGTATTAATATTGTGAAGGATTTCATCGTCCGAGAGACGATCTTCAGGAGCCCAATGTTTTGCAGTATTAAATTTTACTGAAGTGACACTCAACTTTAAAATAGAGGAGTCTCATAAAGATTAACTCACATAAACGACTAAGGAAGTCACTCCCTTCGTAAGTCTTGCCATTGGCAGCAGCACTCAATCTTGCGCTTCTTTTCTCGGATCAGTCTACCCGTGATATGTAGAATAGTGGATTGATGGCGTTCGATGGACTTCTGATGTTCATTCGGCTGTACAACCCATATGAACAGACATTCAAATTCATGATGAGGCGTGACTGACAATGACCTTAGTCACCCATGGACAATATAATGACACCAGTAATCCCCATATCCTGATTGGATAAATCGCGAGGTCCCAAAGGTCTCTTTGCACGAGTAATAGTTCATTGAGCTCGTCCCGATCTGCATTGAGATCGCAATCTAAGACTGATTTGAATGAGCTCCAGCCAAAATAAATGTCATATTGTTTCACCTGCATGTCCCACGACTTCAAGAGTCACTCTCTTCAGTTCGCCATAAACGTCCACTGTCACATGCTCCTCGTGTGTTTTAGCACCTTCACAAGCTAAACCCATCCACCTTTCTTTCAGCTGGTCACCCTTGTTGAAGAAGAGAGGTAGAAGTCCTTGAATATATTGCCTAGAAAATACAGGTGCAACAACACGTCGCTGACGTTTGTGGATGTGGCCCTCTGCTGCGAGAAGACCGTTTCCGAGCATGTTTGAGATATTATGTCGTATTTGCCATGGTTTTTCGTATATCGTCGGATTTGTCAGGACATGTTGAACGGAACAAGGGTCCAACGTCAAAAAACGTATATCCCCCTAGAGCACGGAACTGAATATAAATTGGGGATCGGCAAGTAGGAAGAGCTCAGCCTACTGGCATTGGTCCCCAGATGCGCATTGATCGCCCATATCTCTGTACGTATATATCATGTACTCTGGAAGAGTACGAAGGGCTTGAAGCATTGTGAAGATAACAGAGACGGATCAAGATACTCATCGACGAACTTACTCATGTATTTTTACACTTCCCTTCCAGACATAGGGAGGACCTGCAATTTGCTGTAGTGGGTTAAACATGGGAGCTATGAACACTTTGTAGCAGACCCATCCAGCCAAAAGACCCAATACGAGTAGAAACAATGACATTTAATGAGGTGGAAGTTAAGAGCAGGAAACTGAAGCACAAGCTGAGGAGAGCTAAGTATTTATTCGCGTGCAGTTACATTACTCAGCGTTGTGACTGTGATTGTTAGAAACCTGATCACATGTACAATTCTCTATGGACACATTTTTGACTCTCAGTCATTTACAATTGTCCACAGTTTACTGGATAATTCCTGTCTAAAACTTCTTATTTGTTACCTGTACTCTGATTTTAACACAGATGTTGTTAGATAATGGCTGGTCAAGTGACCTGATAGGTCAGGAGCAATAATGTTCCAGCTCTAGGAGTAAACCAGTCATTAGTAGATGTTATCTGTAAGAGGACCTGTTTCTCTGCAAACTCCACAAACTCTGATTTCTTATGCTCAGACTTTTACCTGCAACCTCCCACCATGCTGTAACAACCAACACTGTGACAGATATAGTATATACAAACTTGAAAATAGTAGTAGCTTAGCTCTGTCACTCTTATTTTGGGGTTTTACAAGAGGAGAACCTCCTACTATATTGTACACTACTTATACTATTCTATGATGGTCCATACTTGTCAAAGTTGAAGACAGTAGACTTTGCTTTTATTTTATTTTGTTCTCATTTTTTTCTTATCTGAGACTTAGGGTTAGGGTTATAATGTGATATCATATGTTATATAGAAAGATAAAGAAGGTTCCAGAACAATGATATTATACAATATGTTTACTATATATTGATCTTATGAATGATGCTTGGCCTTTAGGATAGGTTAGTATTAGTCTTGTACAAACTACTAGCTAGTGTCAAGATCATAAGAAGTAGACTTAATTCTTTATTGTTTTCTTATTTTCTTTTTCTTTTTCTTTTCGATTTATTTTCATATTTTCTATTTTTAGAACTCTGGGGTTAGGGTTAGAAGTGATCGGTCACACTGTCACATCTGTCACATCTGATGGTGTGGTCAGAACATTAATCATGGGACTTAAGAAAAGGTTCTAGAACAAAGTGATATCATACAACATGGACACCACATGTTGGCCTCATGCTTGACACATGGTTATTTAGGGTAGGATGCACAGTAGCTAGCACAGACCATCTGTAGGAGTATATAAAGTAGACTACTTTGTAAAGAGCTCTCTATTGAGTTTTGTTGTGTAAACCCTATACAGGGTTCTTTCTTTTGACCAACCCTAAGGTCTTAAGTTTATAACAGCTAGCATATATAAGATAGACACTTTGTACTAGAAACTTTATCAAGTTCTCTTGTGTTAACTCAATATAAGATTATTTGAGTCTTTAATTGTAACAATACTTTATAATATAACCTATTTAAAAGTTTATGTAACAACTATGAGTCCACTATATACATACTATAAGAATAACAAGGGAACTTGATAGAGTTTCTAATACAAACTTATCTACCTTATATCATAGACTATAGTTTACCTCTAAAGTCTATGTACTATTTATAAGGCCAACACTATAAGTGTTATGGCAACCACTAACATAAATAGTCAATAGGCCACTAAGTTGTTATAACTTTAGTTCTTGGGTTAAGATAAAAGACATATCTTTGTATTGAGTAATACAAGAGAACTTGATAGAGTATATTGCTATCTTATATATACTCATGTTACATGGTCTATACTATAATAAATAACCTTATCCTAAAGTATATATATTATCTATAAGTCTATTATACATACACTATAAGGATAATATGTTGTAAATATATACTCTGACATTATTATTTTGGTCTTTTTTACTATATTCTAGATTTATGATGTCACATATCTCTTCATCAACTAAAAATTAAAAATAAGAGTTTATATATACTATGACAATAAGAGAATGAGTTCTTTTGCAAAATTCTAATATTCCAATGCTACCAAGATCTATAGTAAAATCCACAAAGTTTCCTTCTTCTTCAGACTATAAATATCAAATATTATTACTAACTCTATAGAGTTTATCTAGTTGACTCTACTATTCTTTGCTACTAAGCCTTACCAAGTATATTATTGCTATTTCTTTCTATTTATTACCAATAGTAATCTTTCTTCCTTTTCTAGCTAACATTCTAGATATTTCTATCAGAAATATCTCTAGCTATGTTGTTATCATCATTCTTCATAAAGTAAGCTGATTTAGAAAATTAGAATATATTGTATAGATATATAGGATATCTATTACCTTCAGAAATCTCATTCTGTTCTCTTAAATTCTCCTAAAGATAAGTGTAGCATATGAATTGAAACTAAGATTATTATATATAACTATAACACATGACATAGCATATAATGTAGAAAGAAGTAAAAAGTGCTAAAAACATATCTCTATAGTAAACACATGTAGTTTAGAATAGGGTAACTTATAACTAGTATAGACAATGAGAAACTTGTATAAATATAATTATTTAATAGAAATAGAGAATTTCAAAAAGTAAGGCTCTCAAACATAAAAGAGTATTATTAGAAAGAAGATAAAAAAGAAGAAACAAAAAAATCTGCTTATAAATACTTTTCTTTGCTACCATACTTCTCAATAGTAAATTTTATATGTTACAAACAATTATACCTCATGTTCTACAGGTGTTTGCCTCATGCTTTTCATAACTTGAACATGTGTTAGGGTTTATTTCAATATATGACTTATAACTACTATGTCTTGCGTTTTCTTTATATTATATTAGTTAGTATCTTATATAGTAATAGTAGCTTTCTCATGTATTCCTTATGTTTTCCTCATTGACTTTCCAAGGATGTTTTTACTTTTCTTAGTTGTTATGGTATACTTGAACCTTTATATTTTATTTTATTTTTCTTGATTTTATTTTAATTTTACTTTTTTGTTTCTTTGATAAAGAGGTATATAACTGCAGTTATATGATATCACATGATGAGATGTCATAGATCTAGAACATAGTAGAAGAGACTAAAATAATAATACCAGGATACATATCTATAGCATGTTATTCTTATAGTATATATAGTCTTAGTTACTAGATACTAGTATTTAAGATGTATAGATACTCTGTAATTCCTCATCTTGAAAATCAACTAGTATAGTATACTATTCTGTATATCTATACTTGGAAGTCCAACTTAATGTTAATATTCTCTTCCTAAATATGACTACTATCTAATATGTGTGGATATAGATTCCAGATGACCTTGGCTTTAGTAGATATACTATGCCTATACATGTTATAGTATTCCTATATCTTTTTCAATGCCTTTTATAATTTTTCTGTGAATAGTTTTCTTTTCTAAGCATATTCTTTATCTAATATTCCATAAGATTCCTTATGCTTAAGACTGCTTAGTAAGCAATTGACTGTCTCTGGTTAGTAATTGCCACAATAATGGTTAATAGATATATATAATTATAGATATAATCTTGTATTCTTACACTTTACCAATTGATCATTCTCTTCTCTCTTACTCAAGTCTTTGTCTAAGCTATAACCTGAGCCAAGCTTAGAATCATCACATTTGGCAAAGCATCATCAGACTCATCTTGCAAAAGAAGAGTACACAGTGTTTAGATTACTAAAATATCATAATGGCTAGACTATCAAAGAAACATTAAAACAGCATTGTGATTAGGCCACTGAATAAACAAGATGGATAGAACTAGACAAGAAGCCACTGGTATTGAGACACTAGAAGAGATATTGAGATCATTGAGGATTACTGAAAAAGATAACTCAGAAAAAACTAGAATAACAGAAATAACATTAAGCAACATGTCAAGAGTATAAACATTAGCAACACCAGAGACAGTAACACCAAAAAGCATAGTCCCAGACCTAGGATAGTTTGATGAAGAAACATGCAATAGAGTGATAACAACAAATGACAAGATCACTGTAATATTAGCCTGACTTAGAGGGAGCACAGCTAGTATTTATACTCAAAAGAATATTGACCAGATTGAAGATTACAATAATGTCCAAGACTAAGACAATTTTGTAGAAGAAATAAAGATAGCATTCAGTAACAAAAGCATAATAGCAAATGCCAAATGGAAGATTGAATTTTCCAGAAAAAGAAAAAAAAACATTGCTGATTTTATTATTAAGTTTGATGCATTAGCTATGAAGGCTGAAACTGACAATACCCACACTATATTTTTGCTGAAGAAAAATATTAAGACCAACATTATCAATAATATTAGAGTATTTACTTATGTTAACATCAACATTGCTTAAGGAATAAAAGACAGCAATTACATTGGTTGTACAAGAATATGAATCTGTAGAAGAAAGACAAATTACAGAATAGGATCAGGAATTATCTACAGAGAAAGAAGATTATCCATGGATATTAGGAAGACCAAGGATAATTATGACAAAGATGGAAAGCCCAGGTGCTTCAACTGCAATACATATAGATGTATAGTAAAGAATATAGGAATACAAGAAGAAATAAACCTTTGTACATAGTAATTCTCCAAAAAAAATCAATATGCTATTCCACAAAAAAGAAATAACAAAGAAAGAAAATTTAATATGCACACAAATGTGAAGATATTGAATGGAAAAAAACTATGGCCAAAGGCACTGGTCAATTTAGAATGTACTTATATGTGTATAGATAAACAACTAGTAAAAGAGAAACAGATAAAAACAGCACCACTATCTAGACCATTTGACATTTTCAATACAAATGGAACTAGGACTTAAAATCACAGAGTAACTTCGTTCACACCATTGGAACTGGAAATTAATAGACATACAGAAAATATCAATGTGATAGTAACTAATTTAAATAGCATGGATATGTTCTTAGAACATAACTGGTTTGTCAAGTATAATCCAAAAGTTAATTGAGAAAAAGAGACAGTACAGTTTACAAAATGTCCATGGGAATGCAAAATACAACACCAAGACATTTTGTTCAAATTTAGGACCAGGAGAATTACACTAATAGAAGAAACAGATAAAGAACACTAGGAAATTGGAAATAAACCAGATACAATGAATCCAAAAGATCTACCAGAGTATATTCAATCTTTCACCTTTTTATTCAACAAAAATAAATTTGAGAAGTTACTGGGAAAATGAGAATAGAATAATGAAACCAACCCACTAGAAGATGCACTCAAAGAGCTAAAAACCAAGGCCTATGCAATGATGATCAAGAAAAAAAGAAGCTTTAAACCAATAGTTAGATAAACAACTCAAGGTAGGATTAATTGTAGAATCAAGTTCAAGATATGTAATACTATGCTTTTATATTCTAAAGAAGGATGTATCTCTATGATTAGTACAAAACTATAGGAAGTTGAGCTAACATATAATATAGGATAAGACATCATTACTATTAATTAGAGAAACTTAAGAATGCAAAATACTTCAACAAATTTGATCTTATCTAGGAATACAACAATATATAGATCAAGGAAGGCAATAAATGTTAGGGCAACTGAGTGAAGTCCACAGAGATTTGTAGAGTTTATGTTTTCAGGAGAAACCTAAGTATATTATCTATAGAGATAATAGAATAGTGCACATCTATAGAAGAAACCTAAGAGAATAAAATAAGATCTCCTAAAGTTAGTGACTACTATAAATATCTCTACAGTCCATTCTAATCTAGTAGAACAGTCTTGAGATAAGCAGAGAATAATGGTGACTAGGTAGCTAATAATCTTGATAAAAACATTTGGAAGGTTGTCTAGATAGGTGGAAAGGTATGGATGTTATAAGACGAGTGTGTGGACAGACTTTAGGGTTAGGGTTAAGTATTATAATTATTAGTCTACAACGGAAGAGAGATAGAAGATAAGCACGTGACCTGGAAGTTATGTGATAGAGTCTAGAACAGTCTGGAAGGACTTAGGGTCTAGAAGGATTGAGAGAAGTCTAGATCAGAGTTAGAGTTAGGAGTGATGTCAAGGGACATGAGTTCCTCATGGTGTATACATGGTGTGCACATGTATAGCGGAGATTAAGAGTATGACATCAGGGCACATGTAAGAAGCATAGTGGTCTTAAGGAAAACACATGTGGATGAGTAATAGGACATGAGGATGATGTATGGACATAAGGGCAGGTAATTATTGTTGTAGCACGGACCAGAAGCCTGTAGTATATATAGAGGATCAATACAGCGAGGGCTCCTTGTCAAGTTCTCTTGTAATTCCCACTACTAGATAGCTAACTGAGAGCTTTGCTGAAGTAAGCAAACTACGAGTGCCATTCCAGCAAGTGGTTGCTACAACAATGGAATGATAATGATAAAATTAGTAGTTACAAATATAGCTCAGAGCAGTAGCACTATGGGCTTGTAGTAGAGTTTCTGTTGGCTATCAGACACTGTGGGCTTTCTGTAGGGTTCAGAGCTGGCTGTGAAAAAGGATCATATTCTCTCATAATGACTAAATGAATAATAAATAGCATATTTTGAGAACTATTACATGAAGGAATACTTGTAAACTACATAGATGACTTTATAACCAGATAAGACTAAGAAAAAATTAGAAAAAAGTACAATATAATTCTTGAAGGTTGTGAAGAAATACAATCTCTATTTCAAATAGTCAAAATATGATGTCAATGTTGAAAAAATACCTAGAAGTAGTATTTGGATAAAGAGAAATACAAATAGAAGACAAAAAGATTAAAGTAGTCAAGAAATTTAAAATACTTACCAAGATAAAGAGAAGTAAAAATTTTCTTGGAGTTTGCAAATTTCTACTAACACTTTATCAGAAGCTTGAGTCATATAGCAAAACCTCTCAACAAACTTAAAGACAAGAAAGAATAAAAATAGGAAGAAGAATACCAAAAGAGTAGAAAATAATACTTTAGAATATACTATAAGAAAAGTCTTATCTCAGAAACAAGAAAGAAAATGGAAACCTATTATATGCCAAGTCCAACCTCATTGATAACCTATCTTCTACAGTAGTGTTATCTATTGTTATATATAATAGTCTATCTTCTATAGTAGTTTTATTCTATTCTATAGTAATGTTAACTTCTGTCCAAACTCTATGAGTACTCAGCCTTCTATGACAAAGTTTACTTCTTTCCAACTTGGTCTTTTATGGTAGAGTTCTTCTTTCCATTTAGCCTTCTACAGTAGAGTTCTCTTATCCTAATCTCTGTCAGTATTTTACTACTAAAACTTCTGTTTGGTGCTATAATCTAAAATCTCTGAGTTCTTCTTTAGTCTTACTTGTATATAAGAACTAGTAGATATACTATAATTTCTAATCTAATAATTAACAAATATGAACATTATTTAATTTCAACTCCAGTGTTCTTCAGTAATACATCTCTTATCAAAACTTACATCTTTTTGACTTTAATCCACTTTTAAAGTTGTAACTCTATAAAATACAAGAGGCAAAGTATTTTTTTTTTATTTTTTATTTTATTTTACTTTATTTTTATTTTCTTTTAACTTAAGGTTAGAGTTTAGCATGATATCATATGTAACAGTCACAAACAGTCACATATCTGTCACATATCATGGTCACACAATCATATATCACAGAAGAATGTAGAAGGTTCCAAAATGATGATATTATACTACATACTAATAGTATATAATATATATACTCTTTAGAGTAGGCTAAGTTTAGTATAGCATAGACCAACAGCCTAGCATATATAAGTAAGATACATTGTACTTAGAAACTCTCTAAGACTATCTAGCTCAAGGCTCTCTCTATTTCTTTTTCTTACTCTTTTATTATTCTCAACTAATAGTCATTGTAATTGTTAGTCACTCTCAGATTAGAAGCTAGACCTCAGATATAAAGAGGAGCTATGTTCAGTACAAACAGTCATAAACATTAGTAACCAAATCCAGCCACTGGTTAAACATTACTCATTATTTAAGTAGATAGTATTAAAGTAGAATACATATATTTTTTGTATAAAAGACTTGTGCTACTGGTCCCCTTATGATTAGTCTACATATAATAGTAGTTTATTAAAAAGTGACTAGCTTAGAGATTTCCTACTTAGAGATAGTAGTGTAATAGTTTGATTAGGGCAGTAGTAAGTAAGGCAGTAGGATAAGTAGACAGTCAACAATATGAGATAGACAAGAAGAGTATCACTAGCATCTATAAAAATATTTGAAGATATGTTGGTGGAGTTCAATTTTGAGATTGGGATATTAAATATACAAAGCTTAGACATTAGTTTCTTTATTTAATTTCCTTTTCTTTTTCTTTTTTCTTTTTTTATTTGGATTTAGGATTAGGGTTAGAGTGATGTCATGATCACACTGTCACACATCAGATGACATGGTCACAGTAATGGTCACAAGTTACAAAATTACAAAGAAAAATGTAGAAGGTTCTAAAAAGATGATATTATATAACATGTGCAACACATGTTGACCTTAAGGCAAACACATGGTCATTTAGGGTAGGCTAGAGAAGTAGTAGCATAGACCATGGTAGTTTAGTATATAGGATAGACAATCTTGTATAGAGTTTTCTATTGAGTTCTCTTGTATTAGGTTCTTTGATCAGCCCTAAGGTCATTGAATCATAATATGGGGCCAATATCAGTTCTATTCTATATCTAGTTTTAATATGAGTCAATTCAACTCAAAAGAACAAATATTACTTTTTATACAAAAACAAAATGAAAATTTAATAAGGATATAGAAACTGTTGATGATGTTGAGAGAAGGACTGAACCAAAACCCAGTCATGGGTTCCAAGTAGAAATGGCAACACTATCATTATTTAATAGGAAAGTCAGCAAAGTAAAAGGATTTGTAACAGCATACAAGTTGTATTTGAGAATGAGAATAAGAGGAATGATAGTAGAGAAACAAGTGCAGTGGGTGTTGACATATATGTAGGAAGAATTAGCTAATATGTAGAAGGAAAATGTACTGGAGGATTTGGAAGCAGAAATATTAGAGTTTGAGACAGTGGAGAAAGTTTTAGAAGAAATAAAGAAAGAGTTTGGAGGAGAAGATAAAGAATCAAAGAAAGTAGCAGAGTTAAAGGAACTTGAACAAGATTAACAAACCATAAAATAATTTATCCAAATGTTCAAAAGAATAGCAAGGGATAGTAAGTATAGAGAAAGACCATTAATAGAGGAGTTTAAAAGAGAAATGGATGAAAGGATAAGAAGACAGTTGATAGAGGCAAAATGTTCTCCCAAAAGTATCAAACAATGGTATGAGAGGGTAGCAGGATTAGATAGGAATTGTAGGGAAAGTAGGAGAGAAGAAAAAAGGATGAGAAGCAAAATAGAGGATGAAGAAGAGAAAAAGAAATAGAGAATAGAAGAAGAGTGAAGGAGAATTGAGGAAATAAGAATAAGAATAGAAAAAGAAACAGAAAGAAAGTGGAAACAAAAAGAAGAATGGGAAAGACAAATGTAGATGAACAGAGAAAGAGCAGTACAGAAAAGAAAGTGTTTTGGATATGGAGGATTTAGATATATCATGAGAAACTGTAGGATGAAGGAAGCAAAGGAGATTGCAACATTGCAATCTTCAAATAAATTTGAAGTATTAGCAAGCAGATTGATGAATATGGAGGAAGGAAGTGGAAAAGAAATTAAAAAGGATAGTAAAAAGGTGTTAAGAGAAGAGAGAGCAATAGAGAAGAAAGAAAGACCAGTGAAAGCAAGAAAGATAGAAGAAGGAGAATCATTGAGAGAAGTAACAGTAAAGATTAAACTAGAGAGAATAGATACATAGGAGGAAATTATAGTGGAAGTGTTGTTGGATAGTAGGGCAATAGGACTGGTAATAAGTTTGGAGTTTGCCAAAAAGCAGTGGTTTAAATTTAAAAAAATTGAAAGACCTATTTATATAAGAAATATGGATGGTTTTTTCAACAAGGAAGAATCTATTGAACATACAGTGAAGGTGAATATTTATTATCAGAGGTATAGAGAGCAGATAGAGATAGATGTAATTGGAGAACAGAAGTGGAGTGTAATTCTAGGAATACCATGGCTATTTTGCCACAATCCTGAGATTGACTGGAAAACAAGAGAGGTGAAGATAATGAGATGTCAAGAAGAATGTAGAAAGCAATAGAGACTAAAGCAGGAAAAACTAGAGTGATAAAAGTAAAAGAAAGAAGAAAAAAAGCGAGAAGAGAAGAAAAAGATGAAAGATGAAAAGAAGAAGAAAGTATCAAAAAAGAATAATAAAATAGATATAAAGAAGGTAGCAGAGAAATGGGAGATCTGGGGTGAGGAAGAGAAAGCAGCAAAGTCAGAGGAAGATGCCAAGAAATTGGTTTCTCCAAGATTTTATAAATGGATTTATGTTTTTGGAAAAAGATAATGCTGGTGAAAAAGATCTGGGATCATGTGATTTAGTTAAAGGAAGGGTTCATACTGAGGAAGAAAAAGATTTACCTGTTGTTAGGAAAAGAGAAAGGAAAGATGTATAAGTTTATAAATAAAGAATTAAAAAAGGGATATATTATGCTCTCAAAGTTGTCTTAAACAATACCAGTGTTTTTTGTAGGAAAAAAAGATAGTAAGAAGAGAATGGTATAGGATTATAGGTATTTAAATAAATGAATCATTAAAAATAATTATTCTTTACCTTTAATTTTGGACACAGCAGAAAATATAAGCACAAAAAAAAGTATTTACTAAACTAGATCTATAGTGGGCATATTATAATATATGAATAAAGGAGGGAAACAAGTAGAAGGTAGCATTCATGACTCCAGAAGAGTTGTTTAAACCTACAGTAATATTCTTTGGACTTCTAACTCTTTAGCAATTATCACAAAATGAACTACTCACTTATTTATGATATCTGAACCTTGGGTGTACTCTCAGAGGTTTAGGAGTGATTCAGAAGTTCAATAATGATGACAATGATGATTAAGATCAATACAGATAATAAAGGATAAAGATTGACGATAATTGATGAAAATTGATGTTGTTAAGTCTGAGGTCTAGTCCTTAGACATAGAGGTATATATACAAAAGAGTGATGGCTCATGTGCAAGCTGTTGCCATCACATGATCAAAAATCATATCTGATGGGAGCTGTCATCTGTCATAGCAGCTGTCAAGCTAATTTTAAAAGATAACTAATTATGTTATTACATTGATATGCTTGTATCTTTACCAATACTTATTGCTATAAAATATACCATATATCATTGGGAATGGTTCAATGAGTGCTTTCTGATGTAAGTTTGATTGTGCGAATCCATTCAGCTGTTCATGAGATATTAGCAAATGAAGCTTTTATAGTTACTGATGTTCTAATATCTTGGTTGTTTGTTGTTGCTTTTGTACATCCTACATATGTACAGATAGCCCTCATTAGGGGCTTTCCAGCGCAACTTAGTTTGTAAAAATTGGTTTACTGGTTGTGGAGATACAAGCTGAATGAAGTTTGTAACAGCAATATTTCAAACAATAATGAACAAAATTCTATAGAATTTATATAAAACCTCTTTGAAGGTATTGGCAAGAAGATTCTATACTTCTAGATGACATCTCAGGTCCTCTCAAGCAAACAGCAGTTTAAGAGGCAGTATGATAACTATTAATCAAACCAGATCTCAAGTAGAAGATATCTTTGGGGACAAGAAATGCCACTTGTGAATGACTAGCTATGAATTATATGTACTTGTGAGAGAGTTTTGCCAAGTTACAAACATTTAGATGATTGAATAAGGCAGAAATGCACTAGATCAGAAACTGATATAGTCTAGAATGGAGAAATAAGAAAGGACAGCCATAGAAACAGTAAAGGGAGAATGGAATAGGCTCTCATGAGTAGGGATTTATTATCAGACTGATGTTGGGTTACAGGCAAAGAAATGGCCATGTGCTTACAAATACATAAGCTATAAGTAGACAAGAGTAAGAGAAAGGATCTTTATCTATACTCCTACTTAAGAGCAGTTTAACTTCTATTTCATCAAGTGAGTATTATTAGTACCTACTATCACTTTCAGACAAGTTTTGGAGAGTTCTAACAGTCTGGAAAAGACTGGCAAAGTAAGTATTAGTTGGTATTTTCAGTTGTAAGGTTTGACTTGAGAAGTGCCTTTGAATACATTATCTAAAATAGATAGTGTTGTTGAAAGCTCTTAAAAAGCTTTGTAATCTATTTACTAGATTTTCCAAAGGAACTTGTTACACAGTGTAAGGTTCACTGTTTAGAAATATATTAGTAAGAGAAAGTGTTTGTGAGCAAATGCTACTTGTATATTTCTTTTAATATTCTTCCTAATTTTATCCTTTCATATTCACAAGAGTCTTTTTAAGGGTTTTATGTGTTCTAATTGTTTCTATATTATTAGTTCTACCTCTTCTGTTGATTCCTAATACTTATACCATCTTCTTTGAATTCTTTAGTATGCATTTAAGAGCTAGTGTTGCATAGTTCTTATTGTACTCTAGTATAACCTCTGTTCTGCTTGACTTCTGTTAGTGAGCCTCATTGATGATGTTATAGTAAAGATAGAGAAAGAGAAAGAGTATAATGAAGTGGTTAAAGAAGTAGTAAAGAGATTAGCAGAGAATAATTTGTATGTAAAACTAGAAAAATACAAGTGGAAGATCAGAGAAGTAGGATTCTTGGGAGTTGTGATTGAGCTGGAAAGAATATAAATGGAGCAAGAAAAAGTAAAGATGGTATTAAATTGGCTGATTCCTAGTGAAGTCAAGGGTGTTTAGAAATTTTTAGGACTTGCCAACTATTACAAGTGGTTTGTCAAATATTTCACATTCATAGCCAGACTTCTGTATAATCTAGTAAAAAAAGAACAGAAGTAGGAATAGAGATTGAGATAGAAGAAGTCATTTAAAGTATTGAAGAAATAGTTCACTATAGAACCCATTCTATTAGTACTGAATCTAGATAAGAAGATGAGGATGGAGGTAGATATGTCAGATTATACTACAGGAGAAGTATTGTCAATAGAGTATAGTGATAAATAGTGAAAACTAGTAACTTACCTTTCAAAATCTCTTAATGAGATAGAAAGGAATTATGAGATTTATGATTATGATAAGAAGACATTAGTGGTAATTAGAAGATTAGAAAATTGGAGATCTTTATTAGAAGATGTTAAATTCAAGTTTAAGATCCAAACAGATTACAAAAATTTAAAGTATTTCATGAAGGTACAGAAGTTAAACAGAAGACAAGCTCATTAAACATTATTTTTTTAATTCAACAATTTATTATATAGAGCATGATGGCAGACCATGGTAGCTACTTTGTAACTACATTAAATAGGACTAAGGAAAGAGAAAAGGAAACAAAAATAAAATTATATATATATACAATACTATAACTACAAAACTATTACAACTTCATGTAATAATTTCTCTGAAAGAGAAAGTATTCAGATTATACTCTAAATATAAATTGGAAGAGTGTTTCTCTTCCCAAATTCCAGCCCTTGTTAAATCTTCTACAGTTGTAAAGAATGTAATATTTTATTTTAATTGAATATAATCCATATAGACAACTAAATTCTTTTCTTGGAAAAAAGCAAAGTTGGTACTCTCTTATTAGAGCATGATTAGTAATAGCTCAGGTAGCCTGAGCACACAATGAATTGGAGAATACAAAGCCTACAATCTATGGTCCTCCTTTCATATAGGAAGACTTGATATCTGAAAGATCATTATTGAGAAGATTAAGAAAAATTTTTCTCTTAAGATTCAATGTTTTGAATTTATCATGCCATTCTTTAATAATGTCATCACATTCCTTCTTCTTGCTGAAGTCCCATGATGTCTTGTTAAAATAGAGTAGAATAAGATCATATTTCTTTATATCCTTATCTACCTGAACATGTAGGTGCTAGTCTTTATTGCTAGGGCAGTTTCAGAATTCTACTGAGTTATTCAAATGTTTATTGAAGAAATCTCAAAAATCTTTGAAAATTACTATTGATTGAATTTGATATAGTTGAATAGTTGAATCAAATATTCTTTGTGCTACATGAAGAGCATCAGTGATGATGATGATACAAAAAGTACTAGATATTTGAATTGCTTGATTGATCCCATATCTGATAGTAAATAATTCTACTTCCATTGTCATAACATTAATAGCATGATGAAGAGTTTTCTTTAATAAACTGTTAAACAAATAAATATAAGCAATTAACATAGCAATATTGTTTTTAATGCTAGCATTAGAAATAATAATGACTGTTGATGATCAGATGATATGTTGAGCATGATATTGTTGAGGCAATTATAGTGATGAGATTTGCTCTCTTCTAAGCTATGATTAGCTTTGTAAAAAGAGAAACAACTAGAAAAAGAATCAATTAATCTGTTTCTTAGATGCAATATAGTGTTAAGAAAGTCAAAAGATAGAAATATTCCATTAAGGCAACTGTTAGCATTAACTATAGAGCTTTTGATGGCAGTTTGCTGTTTAGATGTTATGTATTCTAAAGAGAAATGATGGTGTGACAATAGAAAAGAGAATATCTTTTCTAACAACTCTTTTAACACATGGTTGTGAGAAAAAGAGACAGTTCGTAATTAATTTCTACCACTCAGCTTCCATAGATAATGAATAATAGGAATAAGTCCAACAATAGCTTCAATTCCCAAGGATAGTGAAGTGTGAAAAGACTCTAAAATCTATATAGTGGTTCTTTATTGCATTTTGTTATAAAACCACAAAGAGAATCCATAAAGTACAATGAGGAGAACACATTTTCTGTATAAAAGATGTTTTTGATAGGGCAAGAGTCTACAAGTAGAATTGTCAAGCATTTTTATGCTTTTAACTGTGAACAAAGCTTTGTTGTTAGTGTAAAAATTGATGTGTTGGCAAAACATGAGCTTTCTGTTGAAAATGAAACCCAAGTATTACCATGTAGTTTTTAGAGTTAATGTTGGACCTCCAATAGATAAAAGATCTAGTATAGAAGGATTAAAATCCCCATGAGATCTGAAAAAATGAAAGACTTCAGTTTTCTATGTTCAATAGCCAAGCTAAAAGAAAAGAAACAAACTGGTTTTTTCAAAAGATTTTTCTTGAGAAATAAGGAGACTATTATCTACAAAAGATAAAAAAGAAACAAAATTTTTTAGATTTTTAACACATTTTTCAAAAATATAGAAAAGAGCTCAAAGATAAAGAGCTCAAAGAATAGGAAAAAGGGCTGAGCCTTGTCTGATGCCAACATCAACCTCAAAAAAAGAAGAGGAAAAGTTGTTCTACATATACTGTGTTTTTTTACCAATTAAATAATTGGAAAAGAACTTTGAAACTTTAGGATTGAACCCCACTAAGAGAAGAGAGAAAAGATGATAATTGAGTGAGGGAAAGAACTAGGTAATGTCAAATGTCAAAGTACTAGTTTGAGTATTTTTTATTCATCCCAATTGAATTATATATGTTAGAAAAGTGCCTATATCAGAGGTGAACTGTTTTTTAAGTCCTCCAAATTGATAAGAATATATGAAATTGTTGGAGATAGTATGGAATTGTATTCTTTCTTCAATGACTTTTTCAATCAATTTTCTGAGCATGTTTAATAGTACAATAGGTTGAATAATACAATAGGTTGAAAAGATTTTGGGGAATCATACAATGACTTGTTCAGTTTTGAAATGAGAAGGCCAATGCCCTAGATTAATACAAACATTAGCAATGTTGATTATGGAATTTAAGCAAAACTTGTCATTAATAAATCTTTTGAGGAGTCTCTACAAAATTTTGTCTGGTCCAGGAGCTGATGAGTCATTACATTTGCTAATAGTACTCTTGAATTCTTCTTTTGAAAAGAGTGCCTATTCAGAGACAGGTTTAGACAGGATCTCATCTAAAATGTCAGTGTTGACTTGATAATTGTGAGCAGAGTTGAAAGATTGATGTAGAGCTTGCCAGAGATCATCAAGCTTAATACATAGTCTACCATTATATTGAATTGCTTCTGTGGCCAGTAATTTTTGTTTTTGGACCTAGTTCATTAGGTCCCAGGGTTTGCAATTTATTGATGTGATTTTCTGAATCTTGTCATTGAAAAATCTTCTTTTGGTTTTCTTGACAGTATATTTGAATGTCTTTCAATCCTCTAGCCATTTAGAAGATCTATAGTTTATTAGACTTGACTAGCATTCTTTATTCCACCAATCCTTTAATTACCTTACAATTTTGACTCATTTTGAATGTAAGTTTCACAAACATTCTTGAGACTCCTTACTTGTTAAGTGTAAAGTGTCAATTTTCTTGAAGTTTATTATGATATCTGAAGTAAATTCCATTTCTTCTTCACTGTTCTTGATGATAGTGCATCTGATGTCTGGTATAAATTCTTTGATGATCTGAATATCAACTACTAGGGGAGCATAGTCTGATGGATATTGTGATTTAGAGAGGATAGAGTGGTTGTCAAGTTCCAAAGAATTGGGTTTAAGAAATATTAAATCAATGACAGAATTTGAATTTTTGCTGTTGTCAAAGTATCTGATGGGAACAGTGTAAGTAGGATGTGAAAATGATAAATCAAAAGCATCAGCAATGTCTGAAAGTAAATTGCTATAGACTGAATGAAAAGAATAATACAGATCCCAGTCCCAATCTCTAATATTAAAATCACCAGTCATGATTAGAACATTTCAAATATTGACCTTAGTATTCTTAAGATACTTCAAGGCAGATTGGTTAGAGTTAGAATAAATATTAAGTAAAAATAAAACTTCACTATTATTAAAGAAAGCAAAAAGACAAATATCTCTATGATTAAATATGTCTTTTCAAAAAGAAAAATACAAACTGGTTAAACAAATGTTGATGTATGAAATGACTCAAGAATAGGCATTGTTATTTGAGAATGTTTTGGAAAAAGTAACCCAATTTGGATGATTGAAAGCTCTTACAATTATTTTGCTTTCTTCACTTATAGAACTAGAAATAGAACAAATTGTCGACCAGAGAGGTTCTTGGATGAGGATGATATTGAAGTCTTTGTTGATTTCCAATACTATATCAGTAAGAATTTTGTTTTTTCATACATTCTGCAAAAATACTTTGAGATTTTTTAAAATCATGCTTGGGTGCTGTTTATAATTGAATGAATTGACTTGTTCCTGTTTTCATAGGCCTCTTGATACTTTTTTGTGTGTCATTCCTTATTAAAACAAGGACATGATTCACCCTGTTTCATTTCAAGTCTTTGTGGGTTGGTTTTGAAGTTCACCTTACAGCACCATCCAAACTGTTGGTGATGTTTGGATTTGTATAGCCTATTATACTTAATCCATCTGGACTCTTGTACTCTACATGAGAATGTTGTATGTCCCCACTTCTAGTAGCTTTTGCAATGTGGAACTTCTGGATTCATGTTCATCCTATGAATAGTGGTAATATAGCTTTCAACATTGAAGCATTTGTTAATAAGACCTTTAGCATTGTTACCACTTTGGATGTCCCAAATATCCAGTCAGACAATTGCCATGTCAGATTTTGATGACACTTTGATGACACGGGGTCTTGAAGCAATTGCTATATTATTGAAAATATGATTGCTCCTGATAATGAATTCAACTACATCTACCAAAATGGATGTGTTAGTGTTTTCCAAATGATATGGAATACTGATGATCTTCAAGTAAGATTTTGATTGGAGAAAGCAAGGAACCTCAACTCTTTCTGTGTCAATATGATTAGAACTCTTGACATATTTTTCAATTGTTTGAAGATCAAGTAGAGATGCAACTTTGTTGGTAACAATAATGATTCCTGCTTGGTCAGCATGTACAAAGTCAGCCATAACTTCTAATTTGATGTTTTCAGTGCCTTGTTGAGATTAGTAATATGAGTATTAGATGATTCCATGAATTTTGATTTGTTGTCATTACTTATAGGAACAATAAATTGTTTTCTGGATGGGCCCTTTGTATTTATGTTCAATTTTGGTTTGGGCTTCCTATTATTGATGATTTTTTTTGCTTAGAGTTTTGGAAATATCTCTTTGATTTTTAGAATTTCCTTGGTATTTGATGATGTGGATGAAGCCTGAGTATAATATTTGTTAGTATTTTTTTTCTCCATCTGTTGGATGTTCTTTTTGAAGAACTTGGAAATTTCTTTGACCTCTTTTGGCATCTTAGCAGAAATTAAAGGCAGTAACTTGATAAAACTTGCTAGTTTGTCAGTTTGTTTGTCATTCTTAGACTTGTTGCTCTTAATCTCTTGAACTTTTAGAGTAAACTTGGCTGCTACCTTTTATCTGAAAGATTGCTTGTCTTTGTCAGCAATGAGTAAGTCCCACCCTGATTTGTAAAGAGAGAAAATAAAATTCCATGTAGCTTCACCTATATACTGTAAATCTAGAACATTGTTCATCTTAGTCATATTGATGCTTTTATTTTTAATATATTTGGTCATGTGATACAGTGATTCCTTGATGTTTTTAGAATCAGATGAAAAGTGTTCTAGTATACCATGAAGTAAAATAGGTTGGAAGTTTCTATCCTAGAAATCTTGCTCTATTGTTTGATTGACATCATAAGGCAATTGAATGTTGATGACCTCCTGTAGAAGACATGTGTTATCAATAGAGTTACCAGCACTCTCACCTTATATTTGTGGTGTATTATTAAGGGCCAGTGCCTTACTAGATAAACATAGTGTTTCTCTCTGAAGACTATTGTGTTCTAACTTAGAAAAGTGTAGACAGATATTTAGGGTTAGGGTTAGGGCCTATAGTTAATTATTAGTCTACAGCTAGAGAGAGATACAAGCACGTGACCTGGAAGTCATGTGATATAGGCTGGAGTAGTCTAGAGCGGTCTGAAAGGACTTAGGGTCTAGAAGGATTGGGAAGAGTCTAGAGTAGGAGTTAGAGTTAGAGATGACATCAAGAGACAACGGTTCCTCATGGTGTACATATGGTGCACACATGTACAGCGGAGATTAAAAAGTATAATGTCAGGGCACATGTATATGGTATGGTAGCCTTATGGTGGATGAGTAATAGGACATGAGGATGACACATGGACTTTAGAGTAGGAGTAGTGTAGTCGTAGCATGGACCAAGACAATAAGTATATAAGTAGAGATAGATCCTGTAAAGAGTTCTCCATCGAGTTCTCTTGTGTAAACCCTATACAAGGTTCTTCTCCCAAACCAACACTAAGGTTTCTGAGTTGTAACATATTGTCAGTTGCCTTGCTGACTACCTTACCTTCCTCAACCTCTCTTTTGCTGGAAACATAAAATATATTCACCAATTCTCTTATGGGCACTACCATACATAATGATGGTATGAGAGAAAGAAGTAGTATTGCTCATTGGACATTATGTCTGTCAATATTTGACTTTACTTTGAAATATGTTCCAGATACAAAAAGAATGGATACAAAGAATAATAGAAGAATGATAGAAGTAGCAGTAGAAGGACTAGAAACAGTATTAGTAGTAAGGAATCTGAGAGATGACAAATGTTATGAACTTATTCCTTAGAGTTGGAGATAAGAACAACTCTTATATTAGAGAAACACAAGAGAACTCAATAGAGTTTCTAATACAAAGTAGTCTACCTTATATACTATTACCCATGGTCTGTGCTAGCTACTATGCACCCTACCCTAAATGACCATGTGTATGACATGAGGCCAACATGTGTTGTTCATGTTGGATGACGTCACTTTATTCTAGAACCTTCTACTCCATTCTCTCAAGTCCCGTGATCAGTCTTGTGACTATGCTGTCAACTTGTGACTGATGTGACAGTGTGACTGATGAACCCTAACCCAAGTTGTTCTAAAAATAGAAAATAAATAAAAATAAAAATAAAAATAAAATAAAGTGAAAAGAGAAAATAAAAACAAAGTCCACCATCAATGATCTTGACAATTGCCAATATCAGACTTATAGAGTTTGGACCTAAGTTTCTTTTAATTCTCTTTTATTTTATTCTTTTCTTTTCTCTTTCTTTCTTTTAGTTTCCACTCTGAGAACTGGGAATAAGGTTTAGCATGATAAAATGGTCACATAGTCACATGTCACATGGTAGCAAAAGAAAGGTATAGAAGATTCTGGAAAGATAATGTCATACTGCATATGTAATACATGTCAACCTTAAGGCAAGCACATAGTCATTTAGAGTAGACTAAAGTGGTTGTTGTGGCAACTACTAGACACAATGTCCAATAGCAGCATAAGCAGTAAATCTCACAGGAGGGATATCTAGTGGGAATACGAGTTGTGTATCCATAAGAGAACTCAACAAGGAACCACAACAGTATTCTACCAACTATTTATATAAAGTTCTCATAGTCTGTGCTATGACTTCTCTATGTCTACCCTAATGTCCATACCCTATTCTCATGTCCATTACTCATCTACCATACATCTACCTCAAGGCTAGCATACTGTATACATATGCCCTGACATCATACTTACCCCGAGCAGAGGTTTCAGTGTTGAGACACTAACAGGAGTAACTCTGTCATAGAAGACCAAGTTGAATAGGAGTATCCCTGCCGTGGAAGACAGGATACCCAGAGGGTAGCAGTACTGCCATAAGATGTGTTACGAGAAAGGTAGCTACTGTAGAAGGCAAGCTTGTATAATTCGGAGATGATATTTCAGACAGGTAGGCTTGTATATGACAAACCTAATCTAAGATTTTGTTCTTATTCTAACTTTAAGAGATTTGAATTGTAATAACTTGAGTAAGTTACTAACTGTTATAGTTAGTAGTCATTACAATAGTAAAAATTGACTATTTTTGAAAACATTATATTATATGACCTCTTTATTACTTACTCTTTTTATATCATTGGTATATAACTACTATAATCAATCATACAAAAATTTCTCAGTATATACTAATGTCTTTACTTAGTATTAGAAACTTAAAGAGTGCTTACTCTCACCCATAATCACTTACTCTTTTAAATACTAAAATATCACTTCTCAATCTCACTAAATACTTTAATTCTTTTAATACTGAGACTATTTCATATTGTAAATTGCTTAACAACTTTCCTAATCACATCTTTTTCCACTCTTGCAATTGCTTAAGTCTCAGTAGTCATAAATCTCATCTAAAATCTCTTGACCATTTATATCATAGGACTTTTTTATTACAAACTTTATTTAACTTATATCTTTACAACCAGTGAACTAATTCTCACAAATCAAGTTGCACTGGAAAGCCCTAAATAAGAACTACTCATATATATATAGGATATATAAAAGTGACAACAGATTACTGAGATATCAGATCATTAGTAACTATAAGTTTCATTTACTTTTATCTCAGAAACAGCTAGATAAATTTACA
>Ga0157364_1000810_pt1 | contig 23918 bp, 14 predicted proteins | sample AttsexASBM2_FD_111476 | JGI IMG/M metagenome (GOLD analysis project Ga0157364, IMG submission 111476) | Fungus gardens microbial communities from leaf cutter ant in Ribeirão Preto, State of São Paulo, Brazil - Atta sexdens ASBM2 | ecosystem: Host-associated > Fungi > Mycelium > Unclassified ...
ACCACATTGTATTTATATAAATAGAGGAGCAATGCAGCGAGGGCTCCTTGTCGAGTTCTCTTGTAATCCCTACTACTAGATAGCCAACTGAGAGCTTTGCTGAAGTCAGCATATCACAAGTACTGTTCCAGCAAGTGGTTGCTACAACATACATCAACATTAGGCTTTCATCTTTTCATTTTTCTCTTTGTAAAGACTTGATTAATCATAAGGATATCTTACTTATCTCCTTTTTCAACAATAATGTTTGTTCTTACATTATGAACATTTATTTTGATGCTTCTTACTCAGCCTTAAAGTATCTTAAGGATACTGAGGTGAGTATTAATAACCTTCTCATTATGACTGGTAACTTTAATATTAGGGATAGTTTGTGGGATTCATCTTTCCCTTATTATTCTTCCATTAGTGACAATCTTATTATTGTAGCAGACTCATTCAACTTGGAATTGTTGATTCCAACTAACACTGTCCCTATCAGGTACTCTGATACAGCTGGCGAAGCAGATTTAGTCATTGACCTTATGTTACTTCGAAGCTGATCAATCGAACTCAACAATCACCTGATTCACCCTGATCTGCGTCTTACCTCAGATCACATCCCCCTCACAATAACTATTCCCATTGCTAAGGAAAAGGTCAATTTATCCAAGCTCTCCATATTAAAGAATAGTGAAGAAGAAATCATGTTTGTTAATGAGGTTATGACTATCATCAAAAACCTCAATACTTCTAATCTGATGGATTGTGACAAACTTGAAGATATAGTGAATCTTCTTGTGTCAAACATTGAGCAAGTATGGGGCAAAAATACTAAGCAAGTCAATATTATGAAACACTCCAAGAAGTAGTGGAACAAGGAATGTAGCCAATCTCTGGACAAGTATAGGACATCAAGAAAGATTGAGGATTGGAAGAGTTTCAAGAAAACAGTCAAAGACACCAAGAGGGTTTTTTCGATCTCAAGATTCAAGAGATTGCTAACAAAAGTTGAGAACCTTGGGAGCTTATGAGCTAGGTCAACAAATACAAATTACCAGCTATTGAAGCTATTAAGTATGAAAACCAACCATGTCTTACCATCAATAGTCTTTGGAATACTCTCCACTCTATATTTAATGCTGCTCTTCATCAACAAATTGATACCGAGGTTACTGAGGAGATTGTTAATAAGTTACCATCTTTTTGGGTGCCATTCTCCAAAGAGAAATTCAGGAGTGCAATTGTTAATTGCAATAACTCTTCTACTCCAGGACCGGATAAGTTGTCTTGGAGCCATCTCAAGACTGTTCTCAAGAATGATGAATGTCTAACCAATATCATCAATAATCAATCTAGGCTATTGGCTAGCTCACTTTAAGAGATCGACAATGGTCATCATCCCCAAACCCCACATGTTACAAATCAAAGACCTTAGAGTGGATCAGTGAAAAGAACCTTGTATTGGGTTAACACAAGAGAACTCAATAGAGAACTCTGTACAAGACTGTCTACCTTATATACTAATACCTAATAGTCCATGTGAGCTATTTCTAGCCTACCCTAAATGACCATGTGTACGCCTTAAGATCAATATGTATTTTACATGTTATATAACATTATCCTTCCAGAACCTTCTACCTTCTTCCATGTGTCATGTGACTTGTGACTGTATCATCTGACATGACCTGCTGTATGACAGTGTGATCTTGTCACTCTAACCCTAACCCTAGTTCTAAAAATAGAATACAGGAAAATAAATCGAAAAGAAAATAAAAACAATGAAAGAAAATAGGAAAATGTTAAGTCCACTCTTTTTGTTCTTGACACCACAAGCAATCGTATAATTCTCCAAAGTCATTTAGACCAATTGTACTACTCAATACATTGGGCAAACTAATCAAAAAAGTTATTGGTGAGAGGCTTCAATTCTAAATTGCATCTAATAATTTTATTTATCCAAGTTAATTAGGCAGTCTGAAATTCAAATCTACAATAGATGCGGGCATAGCTCTTATGCACATCATATGTTTGGGTTGGGTCAAGAACATCTCAACTAGTACCCTCACTTTTGACATCAGTCAGTTCTTTCCATCTTTAAATTATCATCTTCTCACTCACATTCTTAAGAAAGCAGGACTTGACAACCATGTAGTCAAATTTTTTGCCAACTATCTTGTTGGTAGGAAAACCAATTACTTCTGGAACAATTTTACCTCTCCTATATTCAATGTGAATGTAGGAGTAGGCTAAGGGTCTGCTCTTTCTCCTATTTTATTGGCCCTTTATCTCTCTTCTTTTCTTTACATTTTAGAAAATTGTCTAAAAAATCTTAATATTCCTATGTCTATCATTTCTTTTGTGGATGATGGTCTTTTCATTTCTCAGAACAAATCACTTGACATTTCTAACTCTCATCTCTTCTGTAGTTACAATGTAATGACCAAGCTTCTTGAAAGATTTGGTCTTATTGTAGAACATTCCAAGACTAAAGTCTTTCACTTTAACAGATCACAAAGCTCCTTCAATCCTCCTCCCCTTGACCTCTCACCCATTGGAGGATCCATCTTAAAACCTAAAAGCATGTGGAAGTACTTGAATTTTATCTTCAATAGGAAATTATCATTTCACTAACATATTGACTTCTATGCTAATAAAGCAATATCTATGGTCAAGTGCATGAAGATCCTTGGAAATTCATTATGAGGTATCAATCTGACCCAAAAATGTCTACTTCATAGATGTTGCATTCTTCCTATTACTTTATACAGATTTCAACTTTGGTTTTATAACTATGCACCTCTATTGTATTTATTAAAAATTCTGGGTAAAATGCAAAGAAGAGCTGCCATATGGATACTTGGAGCCTTCAAAATGTCTCCTTTATTGGGTATAGAAGCAATTGCGGGTCTCATTCCTATCAAACTTCATTTTCAAAAACTTGGGGGAAGGTTGCAATTACAAGCTTACTCCTTACCCTACAATCACCTCATTCATATGATTATGGAATCTCATCATGGCACTCACAAAGTTTGACACCCTGCCTCACTTGATGCTCTTGCCGATTGTCAAAGATCCCATGTCAAAGGTTACTTAGTTGACACAAATAACAGGTTCAATGGAATTTTCCCTTCTTTTTTGCCTCTTCATTCTGAATTATCTCCTGGTCTCAGAATTATTGACAATTTCTCAGATTGATTTTCTTTCAATTTGTGTAATAAAGAAAAAAATAATAAAATATGCCTCCAACAACTTGACAACATGGTTATTGAGTCATCCAATTCCCCATCCACAGCCATCATTGTCATAGATGCTAGTATCAAGAATGACATTGCTACATCCATTTTGCACATACATATATTCAACAGTCCATTGATCAAAACCCTTCATCACACTGTTTTTGTCACCAGCACTGAAGCAGAACTCTTTGCAATTAGGTGCGGTATAAACCAAGCCTCAAATTGTGAAGACATTTCTAAAATCATCATTGTCACCAACTCCATTTATGCAGTCAAGAAAATCTTTGACCCATCACTGCATCCTTACCAAATCCATATGGTGGCCATTCTTAATGAACTTTGTAAATTCTTCATTAGAAATCAAAATAACTCAATTGAATTCTGGGAATGTTCTAGTCGACTCAATTTGACTCTTTATAAAGCAGTCAATAAAGACTCAAAGGCCTTCAATCTTTCACCAGTATTTCCATGCAAGATGTCATAGGACTTCAGCAGGAAAACTGAATGTGATGATATTATAAACAATTGGAAAATGACCTTTCAAGCTTCAGATCTCAAAGGAAGACAATTCCTTGATTTACTTGATGTAGACTTCAATGTTATTGAACCAAGCTATGCTAAGAAGGGACCTTGGCTCAAATTATTTGGACATTTGAACTCTTTGTGTGTATGTGCTACAAGAGCAATAACCAACCACACTCTAATTGGCAAGTACAGACTTAGATTCTTTCCAAGGAATGAATTTAAGTATCCATGTGGATTATATCCTATTGAATCAAGACGGCATATTCTTCATGAATGTAGAAGATTTAATGGGTACTGGAATTCTAAATGGGACTGCCTTAACCACTTTGTTATGTTTTTGGAAGCTAATGCAAATGCTTTTACCTTCAATGACAATTCTTTTTTGACTGTTATGAGTCAATTGTTATAACTCAAAACCCTTAGAGTTGGATTTATAAGGTAACCTTATATTGGGTAACACAAGAGAACTTAATAGAGAGCTCTTTACAAAATAGTCTATCTTATATACTTCTACAGATGGTCCATGCTAGCTACTGTGCATCCTGCCCTAAATGACCATGTGTAAAGCATGAGGTCAACTTGTGGTGACCATGTTGTATGATGTTACTTTGTTCTAGAACCTTTTACTCCTTTCTTTCAAGTTTCATGATCAATATTGTGACCACACCATCAAATGTGACTGGTGTGACAGTGTGACCAATCACTTCTAACCCTAACCCTAGAGTTCTAAAAATAGAAAAATTAAAAATAAATTAAAAGAAAAATAAAATAAGAAAGAAAATGAAGAAAAAACTAAGTCTATATTCTTCAATCTTGACATCGATCTTATAACTAGTTCTATTCTCTTTTCTTGTCTTTTCTCTTCTTTTCTTCTTCACGATTAGTCCTTCTTCTTTTTCCTTCTTCTTTTCTTTCTTTCTCTATCTTCATGTTAGTCTGCTTCTCTTATATGTAGTTATAAAGTAACTACCACAGTCTGCCTTCATACCCTGTGTAATAAATTGTTGATTTAGAAAAAAAAATATCAAGTATATCCTATCTTTTTGAATAATATTCTAGATAATTTTATCTAGGACTGTTTTCATGTTATCATTCTAATAGTTAGCTTAATATTATTTTGCTAGATTTTAATAGACTGTAGGATATTTAGAACAAAAGCCACCTTCATAAAACCTTATTCTGTTCTCTTAGGTTTTTCTAAAAATAGATTGTATTTAATTAGTAGATTTCACAATATATTTTAGGTTTTTCTAAAGATTATAACCTTTATAAAACTCTATAGACTTTGCTCAGTTGCCTTAACAATGATCTGGTCAGAATTGTAAATAATAGACTTGGTTTTTATTTCATTTTATTTCACTTTTATTTTTCCATTTCTACTTTTTTAATTTTGAACTGAGGTAAAGAGTATAATATAACATTATATATAATAGTCAAAGTCATATCTATCATATTATAGTTATATATATCACAGTTTATCATGTAATACAGAAAAGATCATAAAAGATTCTGGAGTAGATAATTGTTATAAGACGAAAGTGTGGACAGACTTTAGGGTTAGGGTTAGGATAGATAAGATATAGTAGTAGTATTATTATTAGTCTACAATGAGAGAGAGAGAGGGCATGTGACTGGGAAGTCACATAATATGATGTCATTGGCCTAGAATAGTCTGGAGCAGTCTGGAAGGACTTAGGGCCTAGAAAGATCGGGAAGAGTCTAGAAATAAAGTGATGTCAGGGAACATATCAATAGCATGGTTTCCTCATAGTGTACACATGGTGCACACACGGATGACAGAGATTAAGAGTATGATGTTAGAACATATGTATATGGCATGTGTTATAAGACAAGTGTGTGAACAGACTTTTAGGGTTAGGGTTAGATAAGATATAATAGTAGTATTATTAGTCTACAACGAGAGAGAGAAGGGCACATGACTGGAAAGTCACATGACATTATGTCATAAGGCCTAGAATAGTCTGGAGTAGTCTAAAGCAGTCTGAAAGGATCGAGAAGAGTCTAGAGATGGAGTGACGTCAAGGGACATGGGTTTCTCATAGTATACACATGGTGTATGCATATATAATGGAGATTAAAGAGTATGACATCAGAGCACATAGACATGGCATGCTGACTTTGAGGTAGATGTATGATAGATGAGTAATGGACATGAGAACAGAGCATGGATATTAGGGTAGGCATAGAGAAGTCGTAGCACGAACTATGAGGACTTTATATAAATAGTCAGTAGAATACTGTTGTGGTTTCCTGTCAAGTTCTCTTGTGAATACACAACTCATGTTTCTACTAGATATCTGCCCTTTGAGATTAATTACTTGTGCTGCTATTGGACTTTGTGTCTAGTGGTTGCTACAACAATAATGCTATTTAGTATGGCAGTAATATATTGGTCTTATAGAAAGTACATAGACATTAGAGTAGGTTAGTTGCAGTGTGCATACAGACCACAGTCTGTAGTATATAAGATACACTAGCTTATAATAAAAACTTTATCAAGTTCCCTTATATCACTCAATATAAGAGTTGTCTTTTGTTCAATTTCTAAAATCTAAGTTATAACAAACTTGGTAAAAAATGATCAGAAGTGGGATTAGACAGAAATAGAAAAAGAGATTTGAGAAACTAAAGAAGAGATTCACAAAAGAACTAGTGTTAGCAGTATCAGACTTAGATTAAAAATGAGAATGGAAGTTGATATACTAGACTATGCAATAGAAGAGATTTCATTGATGAAGTGTAAAGATAAATGGTGGAGGCCAGTAGTATATCTGTCAAAGTCTCTAAACAAGACTGAGAGAAATTATAAAATCCATAACAAGGAAATGTTAGTAGTGATTAGAGGGCTGAAGAACTGAAGACATTTATTAGAGAGCACTAAGTTTAAATTCAAGGGTTGGACCAATAATAAGAACCTAGAATATTTCATTTAAAACATATATGTTATAATCAATCTGTACCTCATGTGTCACATATGCTTATCTCATTGCTTGGACATGTGTTAGGGAGTATTTTATATTCAAGGTCACCTTTCTCTATTCTTATAGTCTTTAGATATATATATCAGGCATAGTTCATATTAGAAGGCAAAAGCCCATGAGGTTGACTTGGAAATGTATAAAGTATGAAAACTCTATATAATTAGCTTGGTGATAAAAACTTCCTAGAACAACCTTAGCTTCAGCTTATATACTATACAATCTGTCTGCCATATGGTCACAACTTCAGGAAATGGAATGAAGTCTAGAAGGGATAAGTACTAATTTGGTATATTGCTGTTCACTTGGATATTCAATTATTAAACTAGTGAATCATAGTATAATTACTAGTCTTACATACTAGTATTTAATAGGAGATGCTTGGGGGTTTCAGTGTATAGCCACAAGTAGAGGTTTTAGTGATAAAACACTAAAAGGGGTGAATAAGGGAACTCTACCATGAAAAACTAAGTTCAATAGGAGTATCTCTATTGTAAGATACCAAGCACTTCAAAGGTTTAGGATTATTGTACTACCACCACAAGGATGTGTTGTAGAAAATATGGTTATTATAAAAGATTGGGCTTTGCACCAGAATTGAAGAAAACATTGATACTGCAGAGGATGGTCTTTAGAACAGGTGGATTTGGCATATAAAAATATATAGCTGTAGATAAAATCCTGTATACTTATGCTTTACCAATTGATTATCTTCTTCTTTCTTACTCAAAACTTTGTTTTAGTTACAACCTGAGCCAAGCTTAAGATTGTAGCAATATACTAGGGGCAAAGATGGAAAAGGTGGATAGTTTGAATAGGAGACTATATTGGAAAGTAGAAATAGAAAATCATAACAAAAATCAGAAACTAATAAGAAATACAAGAGAAAAAGATGAAGAGATAGTTAGAGTATTAGAGAAAATAAAAAAAGCAAGAGTTAAGATATTAAGAGATGAAGAATAGCAGATAAGTGGAGTTGGTGTTAAAAGAAGAAAAGGGTTATATAAGGAGTTGAGAGTAGAGATTATCTAGTTATATCATGATGTGCCAGTAGTAAAGCATGAAGAAACATAAAAGACAATGGAGTTGGTGATGAGAAATTATTGGTTGCCAGGAGTAATGAAGAGTGTTAGGAGATATGTAGATGAATATAACTTGTGCCAGAGGATGAAGAACTATATGGAAACACTGGTGAAAAAACTGATGATAAATGAGGTACTAGAAAAGCTGTAGATGTATCTAATGGTTGAATTTATCACAAATTTACTGTTAGTGGCAGAGAAGGATGCAGTTAGGGTAACTGGAAAAGTCTACAGAATTACACAAAGTTTGCAATCTCTAGGAATTCCTAAGAGAACAGAATGAGAAATTCTGGAGGTAACAACTATTCTAAATATTACTAGAATATATTCTAATTAGGTGGAACAGTACTGACATTACCAAGGAATAATAGTGACTGGATGGTTAGGAACTCTGATAAAAGTATTTAGAAGAACTATCAAGAAAGAAAAGAAGCTTATGGCAGTAATAATAAGAGTAGGACAGCATTAAGACATTAAGCAGTGTGAAGCAAGGTTTAACTGCAGGGATTAGTAGAGTTGGCTTGAGAAAAACTAAAGGATTTGGTAGGGGTAGAGAAGTACTAACTAATAAGATATGAAAGTACTATGGGGTTCAGTAGAGCCAAAGATAAATTTTGAGTACTTGATCTTTATACAAAGGTAGGTTCTCTTACAGATGCAATATTGGTGGTATATGATAGGTTGTCTAAGATGACACATTTTATAGCAATGACAAAGAGTACATCAGTAAAGGGATAAGCAAGACTATTCAGGAATAATGTGTAGAAGTTGTATGGTTTACCAGAGAGTGTGATTTTGGATAGAGGACCACAGTTTGTAGTGGAGTTAACTAAGAAGTTGAATAGAATAGTGGAAATTGAGACAAAATTTTTGACATAATTTCATCCACAAACAGATGGACAAACCAAATATATAAATCAAAAGTTGGGACAATACTTGAGATTTTTTGTAGATTACAGGTAGAAGAATTGGCCAGAATTGTTGGTGATAGTGATAGCAGAATTTGTGGTTATTAATAAAACATATTCAGCAATAAAAGCATTACTATTTATAGAAAATTATAGTAGGAAGTTGAGAATAGGGGTAGATATTAGGAGAAAAGGAAATATGCTTCTTTCACTCTTACTATCATCTTGTATAGTAGTATTCTTAAGAGAAGTAGCAAATACATTGAATTCTAGTACTACTAAAGAAACCATAATCAATCCAATAGTCTATAAAACTTCAAACATAGACATAGATATAGACATTCCTAGGAGAAGGTCAGCTTTGTCCAGTATTAACTGTTCTAGAGCAGCATTAGCACATTTAAATACATCTTCCAACCTATACCATGAGAGGATGGAAATTCAAAGCAAAAAACTATCTTGGAATGAACAGGTAGATATCAATAAGTGAGAGAGTTTTTCTCTTTTATATACTGCTCCCAAGGTAGGAGAAAACATTCCAGCTAATAAGGCTATAGACCATAGCTCTAAGGATAGGGTACAATATGCTAACAATGAAATTCCAGCCCTAAATAATACACCTACTCTACAAGATAAGAATGAGGCTAATACTAATACTAATATATGCTCTATTCAAGGTATCAAAAATACTTTGATCCCTTATAATATTAACCAACTAGCTAAAATAAATGCTTGGAATGGCAAATCTTATCCTATTTCTATCTCTGGAACCATGAAATTTCTTAATATTGATACCAAGAATTTATCTACTTCTCTCTTATATATGGCTAACTTCATCAGGAACAGAAGTCTAAAGAGAAACATGGAAAAGAACATTCTACAACTCAGAGGTTTCAGTTAGGCTGCCTAGCAGTTTATCTCTTTTATCTATAAAGCAAGATAGAATGTGATTACAGCTGATGACAACAAGATGTTTAGAAAAAATATAGTGTCAAATTCACTCCAAAGATCAAAAACATCAACATCAACAAACCTGTCAAAAGGATCAAATCTTCAAAAATAAATAAGTAGGTAGAAGTCACTAAAATCTCTTTGGCAATCCCACCTAGGCTGTTCAAAGAAACTTTGAAGAAGTTAAAAAATTTTAAAAAGAAAGGCAACAAAGCAAAAGAAATGACTAAGCCCAAATTATTTGCTTAAGTATTAGCCCCAAAAGTTGAAGATATCTTGAAGCTCAAAGAAAACTTTCCTAATATTTTGGCCAAGAAAATTGAAAACATCCACAATTAGATCAATAGTTCTGGAAAGGTAAAGCCTAGAATTAACATGATGACAAAAGGTCCCTCTAGAAGGCAAATTACTGTTTTCATGAGGAATAATAACAAATCAAAGTTCATTACTGCATCCAGCTCATATATTACTAACTTGAACAGAGCACTTAAGAATATAAAGTCATAAGTCATGGCTGACTTTGTTTGTATTGATCAACATGGCATTATTATTATAATAAGTAAGGTTACTTCACCATCAGACCTTCAAACAATTGATAATTATGTTAAAAATGTTAACAATATAGATTCTAACAACATTTTAGCTTCTTGACTTCCTTAGTCAAAATTCTATTTGAAAATAATAGATATTCCTTACTTGATGGAAAATACTAATATACCCATCAACTCTAGTGTAGTTGAGACCAAGAACAATCATATTTTCAATAATGTATTTCTTACTTCAAAGTCTCAGATTATCAAAGCATTGCCTAAATTGGATATGGCAATTGTATAGCTAGACATATGGAATGTTCAAAGTGGTAGCAATACTAAATGTTTGATTAACAGATGCTTCAACATAGAAAGCTAGATTACTATCATTTAAGGTATAAACATGAACTCTGGAGTTTTCCAGTGCAAAAATTGCTGGAAGTGAACATCATATCAGAAGTACAGTATGAAGTATATATATAATACCAGCCAGATGTCAAAGCCAAGCTTAACATTGCACACTTTTAGCATAATTGGTTCAGTGGCTAGTTTGTTTCTAATACACTACCTTCACTTGTAGAGCTCAGAGCTTGAGATACATTAAGTGTAATGGTCTGTACAAAACCAAACATCATCAACACTTTACTTGGTACTGCAAGGTAAATTTCAAGACAAACCCATCTTGATTAAAAACCAAACAAGGTAAACTGTGTCTGTATATCTTCAAGTATCTGAACTGCAAAGGTAATCATCAAGCTGATTCTAATGTATGCCCATTCTGGAAGCATTAATTCAATAAGGAATGGCACTCTAAGAAATATCAAGAACTCTGAGAAATCAGAAAGCCGTCAACTTACTCAACTATGAGTGGTGATCAAGTATAATTATTAAAAACATCAAGATTTTTTCACAAAATATTTGAAAGAACAAGCTTCTTACTGACATGATTTTGGAATCCAATAAGGATTTTGATATTATCTTTATTCAAGAACCATCTTGGTCATTTATTTAATCAATCTCTAGTTTGTTAAGTGAGGGAGGAGAGTGTTTAGTAAGTATTGTTACAATTGACATCTCATGTTTTTAGCATGGACTAGAGTACAGTGCAGTGAAAATATGATTGACTATGCTAAAGTAGTCTCAGTCAGTGCCTCATGTAGTAGATACTATATCCTTGCTCTTTTCACATTGTTCTATGACTCAGTTACCTTGTATACTATGGACCTTTTCCTCATGTTACCCTCATATATATAGCATAGATATATTCCTGTATCTTTACACTTTACCAATTGCACAAGTCCCTATTCTTTACTCAAGTCTTTGCCTAAGTTGCAATCTGAGCTCCAAGCTAAGGTTATAACAGGTACTTCCAATTATCATGACTGGATTACTTTCTCCAGATTACCCTTAAACAACTATGATTCTTCTAGGGTCATTTGCTATATCAATATTTGTCTTTCTTACCTGTGTTTTTCTTTATAGAAGGACATTTTTAATCACAGAAATATTTGTGCAATAATAGCAACTTTTACTATATGATTAATATTTATTCTGAACCAATCAAACAGCTTTAAAGTATTCCAAGGATACTGAAATAAATATCTACAATGTTTTAATCATGACTGCTGATTTTAACATTAGAAACAGTAGTTGGAATCTGCTGTTTTCTTTTCATTCATCTCATAGTGATTTACTTAGTGATATTGCTGATTCATTGGATCTTTTATTACCAAATCCTACTAACCAAGTTCCTACTGGATATTCAGACAACACAAATGATGCAAATTCTGTCATTGATCTCATGTTTCTCAGACCAAATTTTACAGAAATTAATAATCATACCATTCGTTCTAAACTTCAATATTCATTGGATCATGCTCCATTGACAGTTGATATTCCATCATCAAGAAGTTTGTTCTAGATAAATGATACACAATTATCAAGAATAGCAAAGAGAAAGACAAGTTCATTACTAAACTTATGAATGCCATCAAGAAAATTAACACTGAATGACTAATGAATAAAGAATCTCTCAAACTTGCAGTTCAAGAATTTGCAAACAAATCAGATATCATCTGGTATAAACACTTAAAATATGTCAATATTACTAAACACTCCAAAGCTTGGTGGAATGAGGATTGTCAAGTCAAACTAGCAAAGTACAGAATATTAGACAACCGGAAAATGTTCAAGAGCACTGTCAAGAAGACAAAATATTTATTTTTTGATGACAAAATTAAAGAAATTGCATCAAAGAACAGAAGACCTTGGGAACTCATAAACTGGGTTAAGAAGCAAAAACTCCTAGCTATTGAAGCTTTGTAGTATAATAGACAACTATGTATAGAGCTTAACAACTTATAGCAGGCACTTCATCAATCTTTCAACTCGGTGCAAAATCAACATATCAATTCTAACATTTTGAATGAAATCTTGTTTAGGCCTGTATTAATATAGGTCTTTTTTTCAACTGAAGAACTCAGGAATACTATTACTAAGTGCAATAACTTATTAACATCTGGTCCAAATAGAGTATCTTAGAAACATCTCAAAGTAATTGTCAAAGATAATATATGTTTAAACAATTTTGTCAATATTACTAACACATGTATTAACCTAGATTATTGGCTGATACACTTCAAAATATTATTGTCAATCATTATTTATAAGTCTAATAAGGCTTTCTATGATTCACCCAGGATATTTTAACCTATTGTCCTATTGAATATACTTGGAAAAAAAGTCATTGGGAAAAGACTTCAATTCCAGGTAATTTCAAATAATTTTGTTCATCCTAATCAACTGGGTAAATTGAAACAACAATCAACTACTAATATAAGCATGTTTTTAACCCACTTGATTCAATTAAGTTGGGTAAAAAATCTTCAAATGAGCATACTAGCATTTGATATTGCTTAGTTCTTTCCATCATTAAACCACTATCTCCTTCTATTAATTTTGGATAAAGCTAGGTTCAATCCAAGAATTTCATTATTCTTCTCCAACTATTTAGCAGGCAGAAAAATCCAATACTTATGGAATAATTTTTCTTCTCCATTTTTCAATGTTGATGTTTGTATAGGACAAGGATCAGTCTTATTTCCCATTTTATCAGCTCTATATTTTTCTCCTATTTTTCATATTTTCAGAAAAAGAGCTAAAAGTCTAAAGATTCCAGTTTCATTTGTATCTTTTGTAGACAATGGTCTTTTTGTATTACAAGAAAAAACTCTGGGCAAGTTGAACTCTTTTCTTTTCTGTAGCTACAATGTTATGTTCTCCCTTCTGGATCAGTTCAGTCTTATGATTGAACATGAAAAAACTGAATTTTTTTCATTTTTCTAAATCACATAGAATTTTCAATTCTTCCATTTTAGACCTCAGCCATCTTGGAGGTCCTATCTTTCACCCTAATGATACTTAGTATTATCTTGGGTTTATTTTTGACAGAAAACTCTCATTTCGACAACATATCAAGTTTTACTCTAATAAAGCACTGTCAACCATCAAGTGCATGAAAATGCTCAGTAATTCCACATATGGGCTGATTTCTTAGCAAAAGTATTTTCTCTATAAAACTTGTGTACTTCATATCACTCTTTATGGATTTCCTCTATGACATTACAATAATACACTACTAGTATATTCTTCCAAAAAGCTCATAAAAATGCAGAAAAGACCTGTGTTATAGATCTTAGAGACTTTTTATACTTCTCCTACCTTGGGAATCAAAGTAATAGTGGGCTTAGTTTTTATTCACTTATATCTTCAAAAACTCAGTGGATAACTTCAACTTAAGATATCTACTCTTCTTAAGAACCATGCTATTAAATCTCTTCTCAAAAGAAGACACTTGGAAAACACTAGTCTTTATCATATATTGCTGAAGAACTTGTCTCCTAAGCAACAACTAAAAATCAAGAGCTCTGTTATAGATATCAATAATTGGCTTAATGGAGTCTTCCCTACTTTTGATTTTCTTTATAGTGAATTTTCCTCAGGTTGTTGTTTAATTGACATTTTTTCTAGTCACTTTTCTTTCTATCATGCAAATCATAGAAACAAAGAAAGTAAGGCCATTCAGATTCACAGACTTGATGAATATATCTTTAAAGCTTCAACTAATTCCAAATCTGTTGTCATAGTCTCAGATGCTAGCATTAAGAATAACATCACTACATCCATTGTGCATGTTTACTCATTCTCAAATCCTATCAAGAAAATGATTCATCATACAGTCAACATTGTATTTACAGAAGCCAAACTATTTGCTATCAGGTATGGTATTAACCAGGCTATTCAAATCCCAGGTGTCTCTCATATTATTCTCATTACTGATGCCATACATGCAGCTTATCAAATCTTTGACTCTTTGATTCATCCTTACTAACATCAATCAATAGCCATATTGAAGGAACTCAGAGAATTCTTTATTAAGAATCTCTCAAATTCTATTGATTTTTTGGATTACCCAAGTAATGATAAATGGCCTATTCACTCCATAATTGACAAAGACTTCAATCTCACACTATTATTCCCATACAAATTATCTTGGAACTTTGAAAGAAAGAGTGAATATGACAATATCTCTAATATTTGGAAAATAATGTTTCAAGTATCTAATGTTATAGGAAGACAATTTCTTAATGTTTTGAATGATGATCTCTATCCTATAGAACATTTATACACCAAAGAAGGTCCATAGATCAAGTACTTCATACACTCAAACTCTTTATATGTGTAAGCTACAAGAGTTATTATTAATCATACTTCTATAAAAGAGTACCATATTTGCTTCTTTTCAAACAAGGACTTTAGTTGCTTATGCAGAATCTATCTGATTGAGTCAAGATGACATATTCTCTATGAATGCAGGAGGTTCAGCAATTATTGTAATCCAAGATGAAATATTAGTCACTTTGTGTCTTTTCTAGAGCTTAACAAGAATGCATCACATAGTAGAGCAGCCTTTGCTTGTGCAATAGTAACTATATTTCTTTTTCTTCTTTCTTTTTATTTTTATTTTCTTCCTATTCTTTTTCTCTTTCCTTTTCTTCTACATTTTGCTTGCTCCTATGTAATATAGTTATGAAGTAGCTACTATGGTCCACCTACATACTCTGTGTAATAAATTATTGATTTAAAAGGAAAAAAAGAAGTAACATAACATCATATGTGATAGTTATATATGTTACAAACCAAGAACTAAGATAAAGATATATCTTATACTACAGGTTGGTTATATCTGTTACTATTACTATCATGAATTATATAGAAATATTACAAAGAAAATTTAAAGCAAGTAATATTATAGCAACATATGTATTCTAATACTACCATCAAAGCTTATAGAGTTTCTTTTTCTTTCAGAATGACAAACATTGCTGTGTATATCATAGAGTTTGTTTAGTCAACTTTGTAGCTCTTTCCACTAACCTCTACTGAGTACAATACTATTTATCATCCCAGTTTCCTCCTATTTATTGCTAATAGCAATATTTCTTTCTTTTCAGGCCAAATTCTAGATGATTCTATTAGAAATACTTCTGATTATATTATTCTTATTATTTCTTATATTTGTTGTCTCTAGAAACCTTACTTTATTCTCTTAGGTTTTCATAGAGCCTAAAATCCTATAGACTCTATTAGTTATCTTAACAACATGACTACAGTATATTAGCCTTATGAAAAGTACATAGATATTAGGGTAGAATAAATATAGATATGTATAGACTATAGTCTGTATGTATATAAAGTAGACTAGATTATAGTAAGAACTTTTGTGTCAATTCTAACATAAAATTTCTCTTTTGCTCTAACACTTAAGCTTAAGTTGTAATATTTATCTAGTTAGTATATACTTAATTCTATTCTATTCTAATATATATGTATTTTCATAATATTTTTAATTATTACTGCTTATTATGTAACTATAATCATATATTTCTTTGTTATACAATAAGAAATAAATAAATAAATATAAATATAAAATCAAAGAAAATAGAAAAGAATAAAATGAAATCAGAATAAAATAGAAAGGTTCTGAATGAGTTGTGATAGTACTTACATTAATATTTCTCCTCTGGAAAAGATTAATCTTCCTTCTACCTCTTCTAGTTTCTTTGCAACTTCTTTTAAGTATTTTACTTCAAACTCTTTATTATTCCATTTATTTAACAGCTTTGTTATATATATATTCTCATAAAAACTTAATTCTTTTGACTTTCTCATTTCCATATTTATTTCTAAATTTCTTTACTATCTCTTTTGTATTTTCTAGGTCTTTTAATTTCTTTTCTATATTTTTTTCTACTATATAGCTCTTTTACTGCACTAATTTTTTGGTTTTCCCTTTATATATATCTTTATTTTTCTCTATCTTATACTTCTTTACTTTCTTAATTTCTTCTAGATAAGATGGAATTTCTTCTTTTTCTCCACTAGCTCCTTGTATACTACCATTCTGTTTACCTTTACTACTAAATAAATTCTCAAAAACTCTAGCAGCTCAAATAATACTGATACTATACTCACTAATACAATTTTATATAGCTGTATAAATTTTTTTGTCAACTTATTTATTCTCCTCCTCTCCATATACTATACTAAGTCTTTTATCCTACATTGTACTTCACTGGCTCTTTCTAATTTCTGTTTGTATACTTCTTCACTTCTTCTTGTAACTTCTTTAATACTAATTGCATCTCTTCATGTCTTACTTGTTATGGCAACTGGTCAAAAGCTCATGGTGTTTGTAAAGTTTTATTGAAACTCTAAGTTCTATTGTACAAATCACTACATACAACAACTTATCTTCAGCAAAATCCTAAGAGAATAAGGTGAAGTTTTCTGGAAATGATTCTAATTAGGTAAAACATCAGACAGAGCATCAGTAACTTAGCTACAAAATGTTGGTGTTAGATAATCAGTGATCTTGAACAAATATTGTTAGATAGTAGAGACTTATTGGTTGGTGACAGTGAATAAAGGTCCAGAGGTGTACAACAGTATTGGGAACTCAAGTATTAGTAGTACAGTATACTGTTTAGAGGCTAGCAGTGTTACAGCAGTGTTTAAATGAAGAGACAACAGTATGTAATACTATAGAGTTTGTAATGGAGTTTGGACTTGACAGTCTCCTTACAATGAATTATAGAATAGCACCACTGCAGAAAACAAGTTATTAACAGATATTCAGATAAGATAATACCACTGTAGAAGACAGGCTATCTTCAGGGTTGAACTTTGTATATGACAAGTATACACAGACTATAATCTGAGGACTTAGAGTTAAGTCAAGAAAGAAATCTTATATTAGGAAAACTTGATAGAGTTTCTATTACAAACTAGTCTATCTTATATACTGCAGACTATGGTCTGTGTACATGCTACAACTAATCTACCCTAAAGTTCATACACTTTCCATAAAACTAACATATTGTTGCTATACTGTATAACATCACTTTATCTAGAACATTCTATAACTTTCTCTATATTATATAACTATATAACAGTTGTAATATCATACTATAACCCCAACTCAAAGTTATCCAATCTTGTCTAGTTGAGCAAGAATTTGATGAAGAATGTATGATAAAAGAAGATGTGCACAGATCTAGAAAATAGCTCTCCCTAGAATCTTGTATAATATAGAAGATTGCCAACACAAACATTTTTCTACATTGATGGAAAATATACATCAGAACATTAAGAACTTTTCAAAGAAACTTGTTTGATGTGCTGATGAAGTACTGTAACATTGGCTAACAAATGAGAAATATTGGAATTCTGATTATAGGTATAACAAACTCTGCATTGTAATCTCTTCTTGTATGTCCCAAGCTTGTTTATGATTTTGTAATTTTTAATACATGTCATAGTGATTTTTGCAAAGCTGCTCTTCTCAATTTCTCTATTGGAGAAGCTATAATATTATATATTCATATCTTTGCATATATGTGTGATATTGAGCCACTTATTTGCAAACTGGTTTATTTTGCAATTCTTGAGCCAAATACAATACAGGAGAATAATTATTATAAGTTCTATCCATTTTTAAGTATCCATTATCACTCTATGAAAGTAAGTAACTAATTTTATAGATAGACTCAAGGGTCATAAAGAGTCTGTTCACAATAGAGTAACATCTTTCACAGAAAGCTGGATTGACTGTATCAATGTCACTACACCAAAACAGAAGATTCTGAGAGAAAGCCTGGTGCTTCTTAAGGAGAGAATCTTTCATAAAAACTTTTAATCTGGGTTAAGACACTGTTGCTATGGATGATTTACTCAGTATGTTTACCTAGTGCTTAAATATTTTCAACTTCAATAAGATTAATCTAAATTGTAAGAAATGCTTTTCTGCTAGGCCATCTGTTTAACATACATTTTTTAAAGAGTTACTACTTCCAACCATTTCAAAAATTGCTACAGTACTAGCAAAAGCTAGGAATAGGCTATAATTCTGAAGATTACCACTTATCATATATAGCTCTGGTTCTTTGATATAATCTCTTCTTTCCAGATAGTATTTCTTTTTTTCTTATTAGGTAATATTACTGAGTAGATATTACATAATTATGTAAATAATTGCATTTTCCACCATGATGCCTTTACTCTTATAATAAGCATTATAGGTAAGAACTTATTCTATTACTATATATATATTTTACTCTTACATTAAGCATTACAGCCTTGAGCATCCATTGCTTTGTATCTGCATCAAGTAAAGTCTACTCAGACTTACATAGGCCTATAGTACTGTGAGAAGCTCTTAACAAAGAAAAAGATATTTGGGAGTTTGAGAAAACTAAGTTCTAATAAAAAAGAAGATGAAATTTGCAAGCAAGAGATTGAATATGATGAAATGCTTCAGATAACTGTAAATGGTGATGAACACACAGTCACATGATTGTAAGGGAATAGGGTTTACACATAGTCTTTTGGGTAGGTTAGGCATAGTAGTAAATAAAGACCAATAAGAGTAGTATATAAGATAGATACATTATGCTAAGAACTCCATTGAGTTCTCTTATAATTGACCCAATCCAAGGTTGAACCTTTGACTCTAACTCTTGAGTCCTAAGTCATAATAGCATAGACCAGTAGTCTAGTATATATAAGGTAGACAATCCTGTACTAGGAACTTCATTGAGTTCTCTTGTGTTAATCCTAATAATATTGCTTTCTAGAGAAATATAGAAAATAAGATATTATCTATTTGTGAAAGGAATAGAGATACTGACAAGAGCCCAAAAGTAAGAGATAAAAGGATAAATTGGCTGAAAAGTGACTTATAAGTAAAAGCAGCTGGTAAAAATACTGGAAAAGGATATCATTAGCATTCATGAGTAGAAAAAGAGCATTAGTGTTATAACTTAGGTCTCAGAGATAGAACAAGAGCACACTCTTGTATTTAGTAATATAAGAAAACTCAATAGAGTTCTAAGTACAAATTAGTCTACCTTATATACTACAGACCATGGTCTGTGCACACACTATATCTAATCTATCCTAAAGTCTATGTGCTTTCTATAAAATCAACATATTGTTGCTATACTATATGATATCACCTATTTCATGACCTTCTATATTCTTTTCTGTGTTACATAATCTTGTGACCATCTTATGACAGGTGTCATATCTATTATATGTTATATCACATCACACTCTTTGTCTAGGTCCAAAATGATAGAAATAAAAATAAAACTCAAAACAAAATAAAATAAAAATGAAACCAAGTTCAATATTCATAACTCTAACAATTAGGCTGATTGTAGATTGCAAATAGAGAGAAAACTATGTACTCTCAAGACCTCAGAAGTTTTTATTATTGTTTCAGTCTCTATTCTCTATTCCCATTCTCTGTACTTTTAGACTAATACATGAGCAATAAGTGAAAGGAAGCAAAAGAGAGAGAACTCCATCTGAATTCCCCCACTTATAAATGGTTTATCTGCTATTTTCTTGAGTGAGTATCATTAGTACCTATCTTTACTTTCAGGCATGTTTTGGAGAGTTATAATAGCTTAGGAAATACTGGAAAGGCAAGTATCAGTTGGTATTATTAGTTGTAAGTTTTAACTTAAAGGGTGTCTTCAAGATACATTATCTAAGATAGATAGTTTTATTAGAGGTTCTTAAGGAGTTTTGCAATCTATTCACTAGATTTTTCAAAGAGACTTGTTACACAGTATAAGGTTTACTGTTTAAAAGTATATTAGAGATTTTATATGTTTATTAGCACATAAATAAAGGCTAGTACTGCATAGTTCTTGTTGCACTTTAGATTAATCTCTTTTTTGCTTGACTCTTATTAGCAGTGGTTATATATAGAAATGGAACATTAAAAGAAAGTAGAAAATGAAGGAAGTTAAACTTCGGAGTATGGATATCTAGAATAGTGCACTACACTAGTTGATTTTCAAGCTAAGGAACTGCAGAGTATTTATACATCTTAAATACTAGTACTAAGACTATCTAACAATTGAAAGAAATAGGTAATTACTCTAGATACACTAAAAATCTTGTAAATGGAGTCTGGAGCTCTATGGAAATTATAAGGAACCATGTGATCAGTAATAGAGTGATTGGACATGAATTGGAACCAGATAACTTTTACTACTTTTACTACTTTATCTCTTACTATTTTGATTTTTTACAGATTTTCTAAGTGGATTGGATATTAGGAAAGTGTTATTTATGATGCAGTCAGATAGATTAGATGTATTCAGATAAATATATGACACTTAGTATATAAAATACATAGTAGATCCTTGGAAGATGGATGAGTGAATATATGTTATCTCAAATATGTGGAATGCAAATGTTAAATGACCTTTGAATTTAGCTTATATATTGTGCTATCAAGCATAATTCTTACTTCAAGTAAATATCTATGGTTAGTCATATAGAAGAAAATTGAATCAAATATGGAAACTTATCTAGAAATAGATGTAGCTATTTATAAGAGTGGGTAAAGTATCTGGGTTACAGATTAAGCTAGAATGCTTATCTGCATATTTGTAACTGAACTACAACTAGCAACTTTCATCTTAACTTATATATTATACTACTATTTGTTATGTAGTCATAATTTTGGAGAAAGAAATAAAGGTGTCAAGAGAGCTCAGAAAGAGAAGAAAGTTGCTTAGATTTGTCATCTTAGTTGATTTCTAGAGTAGAAAACTACAAAGTATCTACTTGGTCTTAAATACTAAGTTCTGTATTTAGAACTATGACTAGAGAAATAATGATATAGGAAATAACTAAGAAGATATTATAGCTACAGAGAAATTCTAAGTTTTATTGCTAACATTTAATAAGTACACAACTTACCTCTAGAGAAATCCAAAGAGAACAGAATAGAGTTTTAATAATCTAACAATAGAATAATAAAACTATATAGTTAGGAATTTTAATATAGTAATCTTAAATATTGCTGGATTGTGTAGGCTTATTAGTTAGTGGCAATAGGAAGTGAGTTGATAGTTAAGAGAGAGTATTCAGAGATTTGCAGTATTATTGTAGAGGTAGATAAGATCTGGGAGTATTATAGCAGAGTAATAGTTAAAGACTTGAGAAATGAAAGGTCTGTGAGGTTGACAATAGGCTTTAGTAGTGCTACAGAGTCAAATTTTAACAAGATAGTAGATTTTCTTATTATGACTTAAGCCAAAGAGTTAAGCAAAAAAGAAATCTTGTATAGAATTTATATAAGTTTTAGTCTATCATATAGGCTATATATATTATATACTGTTGATATGTAATATAACATTATCATTTTAGAACTTTCTACATTCTTTTATATGTTATATGATTATGTGGCTATTACAGTTGTAATAGTTATATATGATGTTATACTAACTCTAACTCTAAGTACAAAAATAATAAAATAAATAGAAAATAAAATATAAATGAGAAGAAAAATACAAATGAATAAATTATACTATTTTTAGCTCTAATATATAGCTTATATGCCTAATAGCAGTACTGTGAATGCTAGATAGTAGTAAAAACTGTAATAAAGTCTATAAAGTTTGGAAAAATAGAAAAGTCTGTAAGATTCATAGCTAAGTAAATTTGCTTAGTTGAATCTGATAAAATATTAGATTTTCTTATATGAATTACATCTAATATATATTTTTAGTTTATACATACTGGCATAAGTTTTTTAAAAATAGCAAATATCTTAAGTACTCTATATTATGGAATTATTCAAATTATATAATGTCTTATATAATACAAAATTAGAATATTACTCATTGTATTTATATAATTTATTTTATGATATTGTAAATAATTGTGTAATGAATATTCATGTTATATTTATATTATTGTTATATTTTATTTGTTTTCTATATTTATAGCTTTATTAATAATTTTATTAATTTTTAACTAACATTTTACTTATAAGTTTTTTAAAAATAAATTTATCTTTTAAATTCTTTAAATTATGATATTTTCTCATATTGAATTCATTTCTTCAACATGTTTTATTAATAGTTTGGTTAATTCTTATCAGCTGAGAATTTTTATTTTAGGCCATTCACTTTCTTTTTCTGATTATCTATGGTTTTTTTTCTAGAGAACAACTATTATTTAGGATATATCACAGTAGCAAGAAGCGAAATAAACAAGAAAGCCAGGATAGCAGTTTTAAAGTACTATAAAACAGTCAGTAAAAAGACTAAGATAGAGAATCAAAGAAAAAAACAGCAAGGAAAAGACCTAGTAACAGATAAATATTGTGGTCTGATTGTCAAGACTGATTCAAACTTCTTCAAATATGATAACTATTATACTTATCCAGATTCACTACTTACAGTTCCTTTGCCATAGATTTCTATTGTAGTTTTAGAGGCTATATATTACTATATTACAATGCATATAATAGATTGTGATTTGCCTTGTGATATAGGTCTCTATCTATTGGCAAGGCTCAAATATATAATATACACTAAGTGTTATAGATCTTATTAGTAACTCTTGGAATGATTTTGTGAATTGCCTAAGATATTTTATACTTTTCAAGGCCAGAAAACTAGATCTGGTGTCAATAAAATGATAGCTTCTCAACTATGATCTGGACTATACAGTTAAGAGACCTTAGTATAAAACTTGTCAATAGCTAGATTAAGCATTTGAATTTGGTATTCTCAAAGAGACTAGAGCTATCTTACACATTGTTTCTAATATACCTTGAGAATTCAAGACTAGAAGACTCTATAACAGTTCTTTTACCTCTCTTTCAATCTGTCAAATTTGTGACTATTTAACATAGCACCTGTTAGTTATATTAGTCACAGATAAAAACTTATGTTGTATAGTAGCTTTCAGGACCTGAATTTTTGATAAAACAATTTGCCTTCTCTTGTTTAGAATAGACTATGAGTGTTACAACTCAGAAACCTTAGTGTCGGTTTGGGAGAAGAACCTTGTATAGGGTTTACGCTACTCCTATCCTAAAGTCCATACATTATCCTCATGTCCTATTACTCATCCACCATAAGGCCACCATGCTATGTACATGTGCCCTGACGTCATACTCCTTAATCTCCACTGTACATGTGTGCACCATGTGTACACCATGAGGAACCATTGTCTCTTGATGTCATCTCTAACCCTAACTCCTACTCTAGACTCTTCCTGATCCTTCTAGACCGTAAGTCCTTCCAGACTGCTCTAGACTACTCCAGGCCTA
>Ga0157364_1000811_pt1 | contig 23914 bp, 14 predicted proteins | sample AttsexASBM2_FD_111476 | JGI IMG/M metagenome (GOLD analysis project Ga0157364, IMG submission 111476) | Fungus gardens microbial communities from leaf cutter ant in Ribeirão Preto, State of São Paulo, Brazil - Atta sexdens ASBM2 | ecosystem: Host-associated > Fungi > Mycelium > Unclassified ...
ACATTTTCGTGTAACTTTCGTGTAATTGAGTTTTATAACGAGTTTTCATTAGGTAGGTCGCACATTCTGAGTTCCATAGAGAATCAACCTTCGCGCGATTCAAGTAGATCTAATCTCCTATCGACAACAGTCTCAACCGGTTGACGATTCTTATTTCCTCGCTTAATATGCGAATTCATTAATTGGGAGAAGCGCGAAATTGTAGGTAGATATCGGAGAGTGAAGTCAGGAAAGCAGTCACTCACTTGAACCGATGAAACGTTCCCGGAAATATAACTGTTATGGAGCTAACAAGTCAGCGAATTGAAAGATCCATCGACTCGATATATAAAGAGAGATCGATTGAATATGATAAGAATTTACACCTTATGGATTAGCTCGTGTTATTGAGATGTTTATTAAACAGCTAGACGTTTTGCATGAAGTTAGAAGAGAGTGATACAGTTAGAAAAATATCTAGTTGCAAATGAACGAACCAGAAGATTCTGATTATATCAATTAGAATTTCGATTATTTCCATCAGAATTCTAGTCTCTAAAATTTTTTAATTGTTTAAAATTGTTATTTTAAAAAGTAAAATGTCATTCTTAAAAATTAAAAATTGAGCCATTTTTTCAAGACTATCTTAATTTTCGCTCTTTAAAGTGAAATTCCATTTCAAAGAATTTCGAGAGTAGATTTAATTAGAAAATTTTAATTCGTCCATACAACACACATTTTCAACTAGAATTTCAGTTAATCCAATCAGACATTTTTCTCATTGTCAATGTATACATTATTGTGGCAGACTTGCGTGCGAGATATTGGGAAAGCAGAGTTATCAAAATTGAGAAAAGAAACGTCTTTAAGTGAGCTAATGACCCAGGGTTGAATTAAGTAAATAGCTTCCTTGATGATTTTGTAAGTCGTCATTCGTGATATCCACAGGAAGCACTTTCAACGCAGGAAGATGATAGTTTCGTATAGGTCTCTTATTTTTAGACGCAGGAGGGCCTTGACCGTCTAAGGATTGAATGGGCGAAGCCCACCTGAAAGAATTTCCCGCTTCTCATAACGCGCATTACCGCGCTATTTACAAGGACATCATAAATTATGTATAGCCTCCACTTACGCGGTACTTTCAACTTTTCACGGCAAGTCGCAGCCGTATACATTTGCGACGGCCAAGATCCAGTTTCTCAACCCGAGCATCGGTGCTTCTCGGTGACTAGTATCCATTCATCCCGAGTGTATGTCGTCGAGAGAGAGGTACATTCTTGCGTTTATTACATTGCTGCTCATTTCTATCAATGTAGATTAATTTTAATTTTAATTTTACTTGCTCTTATCTTTTTCTAATTCTTAAAATTAGAAAAAGATGAAGAGTTAATTGAATCGAGATTAAAATTAAATCAAATTATATTAGCGTTCTGGTTATCTAAAAAATTATAATACAGGATTTCCATAAAATTGGAATGTCAGGGAATTTTGCAAATTTTTTGGAAAATTAAAATTCTTAGCTTTAAAGAAGTTTAATATGCGTACATCATATCTATGCAGTTTTTTCGAATACTATCAACTTAAATGCAAGTAGCACTCAACAATATTAATAGTAATTTACATTGCCATGTTAAAATTGTTAAATTACTATCTTAGTAAAATATTTGTTGAGAGAGCAATTTAACAGGACGAAAATATAAAATTCATTTCTATATCAGGAAAATATAAAAAATTTTGAAAGCATTAGGGAAAATTATGACATTTTATTCGAAAATTAGGAAAAAATTATGAAATTTTAGGATGAAGAATTTGTGACAACCCTGCGATAAATTCAACTAGAAAATTCTGATTTGTCTATTTTCAACAAGAATTCCAATTAATATAATTATTCTTTCCAGTATATATACTCTTTCCAATTCTTCCACGCGTTCTATTGTGTTCTGTTGTTCTCCATGTCTCTCCGCGTCATCTTGTTATTTATTATACATGTCAGAGTATCGATAGGTGAACCCGTTTTGTCCGCGCCGTCCGGTGACCTTCCTCGCAAGTACCCCAATCATGCTTTTTAACGACATTACGATGGCGTTACAAGGTGGAAAGAGGCCGTTATGAATATTTAAATGCACCGCAAAGGCGAAAATATACGCGACTGCCAGGGTGGGCGTGCTGTGCCATGCTGGTTTATCGATCACGGCGCATCGCGGCGATAACCATCGCGTCGTGGAAGCGTCGCGACGACGATGCGCCGACGCTGCGCCGCGCCGCGCGCCTTTACGACTGTCAAGGTCCTTCCTTCTTCATTTGGATTGGCTATTCCAATTTATGCTACCTTACGTTACATTGCTTATGTTCTGTCTAAAGAACCGATATTTAAAAAAAATGTGATGATTTAATGTCAATTACCGATACATTTGAGTCATAGAGTCAGTATTCTATAAATACCTTCTTATTCATATTACTTGTAAATCGATATGCAAATTTTCATTATCTTGAACAATTTCCATACGAAACTATAATTATAATATTGTACATCTAGTTAAAATTATCTACAATTATATATCTATCTACAATTTTTATATATTTACAATTATATCTACAATTTTTTTTCAAATATTTGAGTCAAATTACACAGCTTTCTCTCCCTGCATATTGATTTTCGTTTCGCAACCTGGCAGGAAATTGCGTATTTAATTTTCCATGTACACGCGAGAGGGTAATGATCGGCAATCGACACTGATTTAACGCAAGCATATGAAGTGTTTCGTTTATGCGACGTTAAATTTAAAATTGTCGACGCCTCTGGTTCCAGGTAAACCGCGTATTCGTAACCGTTCATTATCGCCACGTCAGCGTGATTTCGAGCTTCACTTTTCAAGTCGCCTTTCCCTTTCGTGCGGCACGGTGAAAAGTACTATCGATTCGGCGAAATCATGCCGTCGAGCCCAAGCTTGTCACCAAACGGCCGCCTTCCGTGCACTCGACGAAAGCTCGCAAAAGTGGTTCCCGCGGCGAGAACGCCCGGCCTGCACCGGGTTTCTCCCGCGATGATGGAAAGTAAAATAAACCACGACATTGATTTCAGTACTGTGCGCGCACGTTATATTATCCCGCGGAAACAATTCGGCACGGTCTGCTCTCACGAGCTCGCCGCCGCTTGTTAGCTTCTTTCTCCGCGATAGAAAAATATGACCGCTGCTAATACGGCAATGTATTGCAGAAGACAGGAATAAAGCGAATAAAAATGATTTCTCCGAAGTCATTTTAACATGCAAAGAAGGCGAATGTTATCCTCAAAGTACTTATCATATGATGTAGTACTTCATTTTTGTTGACACATCAAAAGTGTCAATTCGTGCAAATTTTTTTCTTTCTTGAAGTAAAATATATATATACATTGTTTTTATGTTGGATAATTGATTTTAAGTTTCTTTTAAATTATTGCATTTGATTTTAATTTATTTTTAAATTACTTCATTTTTATTTGAGTTTTTAACACACGCTATGTCTATAAAATATAAAAATGAATTAAGATGTAGATATATATTTAAATGTGTAATTCTTTATTATAGGCAATACCGATGGCGGAACACTGAGATCATTGAGAGGTGACTGGAAGATCTAGTCGCGCTCCACGGAATCACCATCGAGGTATCCAGCCAGGTCATACACGAGGATCATGAAAATGGTGTTGTCTCAACGTCAGAGGGAGGAGTTGTGAGTTAACCAATCGTCATAAAATGCTTCGCCGTACTTCGATTTGCATGTTTTCGATCATGACGTTTATATATGCTTAATGGCTTCCCTCAATCTCTTCCCTCAGCTACAAATGTTCTTGTCTCTTTCTTTCCGAGTTGTAGGGAGTTGATACACGCGAACGAGTATAGTCTGGGAACGGATCAATCAAGAAAATACGCAAGGTTTCCCTCGTATCTCGTGCCACCTACGCTAAAGTTCTCTTTCATAACGATACTTCCAATCTTTCTTTATATTCTCCACGAGGAATAAAAATATTTTATCGTTTGTGAAAAATCTTCACAAACGATAAATGCATTTCTAGAATTTCAGATAATTGTAAAAGAGCTTTTAGATCTTTTCTACTCGATTTAAATTTATCGACGTCGTTTATCTGTCATTGAAATTTTACAAACATTCATTAGAAAATGTAATACATTCTAGGTGTATATCATTATAATGTAGCAATTCTATGAGTTACCTTGGCATCGTTAATTGGCATTGAGTACGTTGATGTGCTATGTAATTGGTTCGTTATATTTTGCATAATCGTGGGCGCATGCAGGTGTGAGAGCTACATGGGAATCGCTCTTGAATTTTCTCATGCCTTCGATTTCACATAGAGAAGCTGGAACGTAGATGAGTCATTCGCAAGCAAATAAACGATGTGCGAGAAGAGTTCTTCAGCTGTCGTGTATTCGCTCTGTGTGACTGTGCTTCCTGTTCAAATGCTGTCGTGCGTACGCACGCGGGAGAATCGAACGTCGCCAGTCGTCGCCATTATCTCGCCACGTCCCAATTCGTGCTTATCTTTCAATGAAACGTATGTTTTTACGTTACTGGTCATTTCTCTTCTCGTCCCCAATGACGATATCCGACGACATTAAGGCAATCTCGCTTTCCTTCTGACAAGTCTTTTAATCTTGAAGAGATATCTGAAATATATTTGCAGTAAGTAATTTATTTTAGATATTTGAAATGTACATATATATTTTTTATATTTCACGAAAAGAGTGATTTTAAATTTTTAAATAGACTTTAGCAAAATCGTTCTTTCCATTGATACTTAAATGTTTCTTTTCACTTCTTTGCACAAATTAAACATTGGAATTTCAGGAAAAGATTGACGTTCAGATTGAATAAGAATTTGGATTATACTCTTAGATTATTTAAGTAAACTATAATTAATTCGTTGGTTTCGTTTTGCTCTCCTCATGCGAGTAACTTACGACACGAACAATGCAACATCAAACGGGGGCACCGTTAGAATCGATCATATCCTCGATCTAATTCCTATGACGCAAAATCGCTCGTCGATCGATCGGTCTTAGGGGGTGTACAGCGAGCATGTTCAGGGAATAGCGGGGGCGGTGGTCTGGTGAGGGTGTCTGTCGAGCACGCGCGAACTACAGGATCGATAGCTCGCGCAGAATGAGTCGGCGACGGCGAACCCTCGGAATGAGGCGAGGAAGGGGATGAGAATTGGTTCTCCGCCTGAGGGAGAGGGCTTTCATCGATTAGCATGTAGGTGTACCTTCGCGCATCCATGTTGTTTTCCTTCTAAGAACGCCTTTCAGCTCTTAGGGGTTGCTCATGTGTAATTTTTAGCAAGTGGATGGCAAAACGATCCCTCCGGCGTGTGACTTTCACTTCCTGGCTTCCCGTAAACTGACACGAAGGACGATCAGTATATATTTTAACAAGGAAACTGTTATCAAAGTTGTCTGTGGTTCGACCATTTAGATAGCTGATATTCCAATAAATATAAATTGGCTCTTTGATCTTTATATAAATATCCTCACAAGATCTTTTTAATATCTTAGTTTTTTTTAATATATATATATATATATTGTATATTTTCTTAAATTAATTATAAAATTTACATAAAATATTTCTCTGGTAATTAATAATGTAAAGTATCTGCGTATTGAAATTGTTACAAAACGATTAAAATTTCTAAAGGCTGTACTAGTAAATATACACAATTGGAATGTTAAATTTCAAATATCCTAAAGGCCTATTCAAATTGTTTTGTTGATTTAACACAAGATGAATATATTTAAAAAACACGAATATTGTAAAAATTAAAAAACGTAATATATAATTTCTAAGTAATTATATTTTTTCATTAAAATTAACATTTATAATATGTGAAACATTAACACATTTTATTAATTTATATTAGAATTTACGTTTTAAAAAACATTATTTTTGTTTGTTCACTTACACATAAATTGTATTATTTTTAACGCTAAGCAATGTTGAATATTAATTTAATACAAAATATTTAAGTAACAATTATTAAAAACATGATATTCCATACAAAATTTTAATAAGAACTCGAGTGGACGATTTTTAACAGATACAAAATGTTTTTTACTGTCTACGAATAATAAATAATTTATTTTTAACACATTCATGAAATTAAATCTGATCATGTGTATATAATATATGTATATCATGCAGTGTTGCAGAAGGCAATTAATTGGATGTAGCGTGCTTACTCGTGAAATTTAAACGCGATAGATAACAGCGAAGCGATTTCGCGCTGATGTCTGCGTCCGTTTCATGCGCTAAGAGGTAGAACGAGTTACCCTCTGCTTCTTCTGTATCTATTTTCACCTTTACATCGAGGAGCCAAGGATAGCACCTCAGGATATCGCTCTTCGATCTATGCCTCAATCTGCATTCCTGCGGCGAGCCGAAACAGCATGTCTCACACAATTCATCGTTGCAGAGTGAAAGAGGAGGGGAAGAAAAGAATTTCGCGGCTTTAAAGTTCTATTGTACCGTTACCGCTCGCTGCTCTATCCTTCTGATCTTTGTATACGAGAGCACCTCTCGAAACGCGTCCTATCGTCAGTAGCGATCTCAGCCTCTTCCCTAGCTTTATCTTTAATTTATACGACGAAAGGCGAGATGATCGGAGAACGGCGGAGTTTAATTTCGATTGCCGCAGGTGTTTCTCGCATTCGTTATGCTCGTATCTAAACGCGACACAAACGATGCAAACGATGTGCCTGTCAGCATCCAATTTCCGGAAAACGTTTTATTTGTCGTTCCTAATGCTTTAAGAACATCATCTAACGCTCATGCGAGTCTTTTTTTTTTTCTTTTTCTGCGAGCGTCATGTCCTAGAATTCTCGTCAACGAGCGACATAAATGCATTCTCATTCCCTTGCGCGGTTGTAAGAACTCGCGTAGGACATCACGAATGGACCGTGCGATTTGATGACTGTATATCCTCGTGCGATCGAAGGAGAATAAGTACAAAAGATAATAAACGTCTCTTCCGTGATGCTTTCATAATAATGCTATTTGCAGATATCATCGTCGAGAATAAATATCATAAATCCACAGCAATGGATATTCTCTGGTGCGGGAATGGTCCCAGAATAAATTAAAACGAACCTCGACGATGAATTTCGAATGCCACGGCTTTCGCATGGTTGCACACCTGCGTACACTCTGGGACACTTGTACGGAACAACGTACGCCGTTAACAATACGCCTTCATATTTATAGAATATATATATTTTTCTTTTTTCTCTCTTTCTCAGACGTGGTCTATTGTCGCACGATCATTCGTCGTATCTCCTGCGTTTTCCCGTGCTTTCGCACGAACTCAGTGTGCGGGTGTCGGACGAGGTCGCTTTCCGCACTCACGGAGACAATGATCCCTACTTGAAACATTCTTTTCTGCTCTTGTACGCACACATATCTACCGTTAGATTATCTTGCGTGAGCAAATGCAGAATTTCTCACACCGTTAAGTGCCCCTATAAATTTATCCCTGTTATTATCTACGTTGACCTCTTCTTGATTTTCCACGAATTAATACGTAATTATCCACGTGTGTCGAACCTTACTTTGTGATGTTTTAAGTTTGATTATATACAAGTGCAGTTAGCAGCGAATAAATCTCATGAATTGCAAATGAACTTTTTTTCCAAGAGATTATTGACATATAATTCCCTGATTCTTAAAATAATGTTTAGAATTATCTTTTGTTTTTTTGAATTTTTGTCTTTGATTAAGCTCTGTGTGTATATATATATATATATATATATATATATATATATATATATATATATATATTGAGATCTGTATATATGAATTTTGCACTACTAACTTTTTATCATTTGTGCAAACGGACTTTCAATTTGCCTTGATATCAGCTAACAACAGATAAGCCGGTCTGTTTTTACACGAACTTAAGTGTTTCTACATCAGTATTACACTGTATTCAAATTACATTATTATAAATTTAAATTTCGTTATTGTTATTCACCGAGATAAAATTTTATACATTTTATGCATATTTTTGCTTTTATAATATTTAATTCTACATGTGATACACATATACATTGAGAAATCTCAGTGAATCATTTTTATTATCAACATGCTTTGTTTCAATTCTCAGCAATATTCGAATCGTGTCATGAAATCTGAATGACGTTTTTCCAATCATTAAAACAAATGTCGCATCAACATACGACGTTATAACGGGAATAAATAGCGGAAGTAGCCAGCATGTGGTTTAGCTTTCTGTCAAGACAAAGTGGCTTTGTTATTTTCTTTATTTTTTTCGGTTACATATCTCAAGTCGCTTCTACGCGTCACGCATAATCGTAAAACGAAGATTATGAGGCACCGCGAGCAATAATTTGCCATCACGTAGAATAGTCAGGTGAATAGAGACGAACGGCCGACTCGAGGCCTTTCACCCTGGCACAAGTTTGCCCGACTTTCAATCTCTTTCCCACGTATTCAACCTGCCTTACGGCCTCCTCTTTCCCCGTCTATTGTGTCGGATCGCAGGTACGGCATTTTATCTTTATCTCCGCGTCATAAACAGGCGGCTGTGGTCGACGCTAACGCGGAACAATTGGCGATTAAAGCTATCACTTAACACTCACGTCTTCTCCTTATTCTCTCTTAGTCTGATATACCTCCCGAGAAAGCGTCTTGGATAAGCAAACGAGCTAAATTAATTCAAATAAAATTATCATCTAAAATTTTCTATTGTTGTCAATTGACTATTATGTCGTACTAATAAAAAGATGAAAAACGATATTTTTTTTGTTATGTTTCTACGTTTGTTACAAAACTGAATTGATGCTTTTAGAAATAAGGCGATCGCTGATTACCTTAGCACGAATGGCTATCAGGATGCACTGGAGGCATTCAAGAAAGAAGCCGATATGCCGGGAGAGGTGGAAAGGAAATATGGAGGCCTCCTGGAGAAGAAGTGGACTTCAGTCATACGGTTGCAGAAGAAGGTAAAAATCCCTTCTTTTTGATTCAAGAGACATTTTACGATTCTCGATACAATAATAATGCACGGAAGAATTCAACGATATATTACGTCAGCTAAGTGGCTCTTTGTATGCACTCACGTGTAATGTGTCGTAGGTAATGGAACTGGAGTCTAAACTCTCCGAGGCAGAGAAAGAATTCATAGAAGGCGCACCAACACGTGGCAAGAGATCACCGTCCGAATGGATACCGAGGCCACCAGAAAAGTTCAGTCTATCCGGACACAGAGCCCCTATCAATAGAGTTATTTTCCACCCAGTTTTTAGTCTTGTAGTCTCCGCCAGCGAAGATGCTACCATTAAAGTAAGAACGCTCGAACGACTTACAAATAAATCAACAATATTTGCTCGCTAGATTGCTTTGCAAGTATCAGATTAAAAACACAATTTATATGCCATCTATTCTTCTAGGTATGGGATTTTGAAAGTGGCGACTTCGAGAGAACGCTCAAGGGTCACACTGACAGCGTGCAAGACATTGCGTTCGATACCTCGGGCAAGCTACTCGCCTCTTGTAGCGCGGACATGTCTATCAAACTGTGGGATTTCCATCAGTCATTCGCTTGCGTCAAGACCATGCACGGTCACGACCACAATGTCAACTCGGTCGCGTTTGTGCCGCAGGGTGACTTCGTGGTGAGCGCCTCCAGGGATAAAACCATCAAGATCTGGGAAGTGGCGACGGGCTACTGTGTGAAGACGCTTACGGGACATAGGGAATGGGTGAGAATGGCGCGAGTCAGCCCATGCGGCGAACTCATCGCCAGCTGCTCGAACGATCAGACTGTTCGAGTATGGCACATTGCGACAAAGGAGACTAAGGTAATGTAGTTTGCTTCTTGTCCTTTTAAAAGTAATCCAAGCATTCATTCGTAACGCAAAATCATTTGGGATTGTCAGGTCGAGTTCAGGGAACACGAGCACGTGGTAGAATGCATCGCATGGGCGCCGGAGAACGCGAGAGCGTCGATCAACGCGGCGGCTGGAGCGGACAATAAGGGTGCACACGAAGGGCCCTTCCTCGCTTCCGGCTCACGGGACAAGATGATCCGCGTATGGGATGTCGGCGCTGGGGTGTGCCTTTTCACCCTCGTTGGGCACGACAACTGGGTGCGATGCATCGTCTTCCATCCTGGCGGCAAGTTTATCGTCAGCGCGTCCGACGATAAGACGCTGCGAGTCTGGGACACGCGCAATAAGCGAGTAATGAAGACCCTTGAAGCGCACCTTCACTTCTGCACTTCTGTCGGTTCGTACACATCCTTTTACTTTTTTTCTCAAGTGGTGCAACATTTCTCTGATTTCATTGAATTATCGAACGCGAATCGTCAATTCGATACATGTATAGAGAACGAAGATGTTGCTCCTTCTTCATATTATATATAAGTATATTTGATTCTTTAACTATAGATTTCCACAAGAACCATCCTTATGTGGTCACCGGGAGCGTCGATCAAACGGTGAAGATTTGGGAGTGCCGCTAGTCACCGAATTTTAAATTTTCCGTCAGACGTCGTGTGCGGAAGCGAACGGAAATATAAATGAGAGAAAAGACGAACGCGCATCCATTTTAATGGAATCGGCCGAAAGAGTAAGCTGCTACAAAAGCTATCGTACATATATGCTATTAATATTAATATTATTATATTATTATACATAAACACACATAAACACGTATGGTTAAGAGCTCTTTAATTAATTTATAAAAATAAAGTATAATTAGTAATTATATTATAAAATAATCGTTTTACGGCAATGAATTGCACTATCGAGGAGAGTGAATCGAGAAACGGTTACGAGGATCGAACGATCGAGAGGACGCTCCCACGAGTTCTCATTACCTACGATCACCTACGGGACGTGGGGTCACTAATGCCATATACAATTACAAGAGTTATATTCCTTTAGGCAATTGTGCAATTGTAGTAGGCATTATTCTGTACATATACTGTGTTTTTACTCGCAGCGCAAAATTTTGTCGTTAATGAGTATAACTCGCCTTTGATTTATTCTTACTCTCTTCGTCTGCTTATGCGATTGTATCCGTTAAAATATTAGTTACCAGCTGATTGTATACACATGTACACGCGCGCACTCGCGCAAAGAGAGAAGAAGATCGTCCTCCTCGATTATGACCTTGCATAAGAACGCGTCGAATCTCTTTAACTTTCTGTCGACAGTGACGAACTTTCGGCTGTGGCGTCACCTCCGCGCAACTACGATGGTAACTAATTCGTGTTGTCACTTATATATCCATACGCTCTCCTCGAGAGTTTTTGAGAGAACGAAGATGTTACTCCTTCTTTACTCATATTATATATAAATATATACACACAGTATACACACATACATAACACACACATGTATAGACGCGCATGTCTTTGTATCATACAAAGTATCGAGTGTTAATGATCGTCTAATGTCGACTCACGTGTGTCCTGAGTTATCACATTTGCCGTAAAACATCTATTTTGTGGGACACGTAACATAATGTCGCAAATATAAATCGGATGATATACAAACAAATACATAGTACGACAAAGATTATCTCGATCGCAAACGAAGTTATTACACGTCTGTGTAGATCGGATTCTCTTGAAACGGCATGTCCCTTTTGGAATTTTACTGAATTTACGTATGTCATGTATACTCTCACAGAGGGTGCGTTCCGTTTCATGCATGGATCGACAGGGCATCACATGTGCGCATTCACTCGTTTTTCCCTTTTTCCTATCATTCTGGATGCGTTCCGTTTCATGCATGATGCGCATGGAGAGCGCATGAGATTGTTCCGTTTCACTCCATGCGCAGTTTATCCACTTATGGGAACGGTTTCCCGCGTCATACCGCGCAGCGCATGAGAGCACATGGACTACCTCAGCTCTTCAGGTGGTACAGTTCATGCGCGAGGGTTATTTAGAGACGAGAAAAAGACTGTTCCGTAAAGTTCGTTACAAATTGTGAAGATTTATTATTCTGAAATTTATAACAAATTTTCTTGAAAAAGCTACACGTTTATATTGATGATGAATTATGTTTAACATATTTGATGATGAGTTTCAAGCGCTTATAAATTGTTCCGTTTTTTTCTATGCGCAGTAAAAGTAATGGGAAAAAGAGAACGAGCCAACGACTATGTTTAGCGGAGAAAATTGATCAGTGAGCGTTCAGTGATTTTTTTGATATGATTGGATGCATTCAGTACTACAACTGCTCTTTGAACGCTCAGTGAGTTCTTGCATCTGATTGGCATATTTGAAAATCTTCAAGATTTGTACATTTCTGATGATAAAATAAATTAAGGAAAGTAATAAAGATAAAGTTAATTAAAAATAATTAAGGAAAGTAAAATAATAAAGTGTAAACTGAAAGAATTAGGAAATCGCTCGATGGAATTTAAAGAACATTTGGAATTTGTAGAATGGTGATGGAAAATAGATTTATTCGCCATGTGTTTAGTGTTGTTGCGCAATTATGCGTTTATCATGCATTAATAATAATAATAATGTTACACAATGGACAGCCGAATCTAGAGAATGCGACTGAAACTTGAGCGTCTGAATAGAATCGATTGGAGAAGAGACTCGTGAGGCGTAACGTGTGAAAGTTTTTAGAAGCGCATAGTTCATTGCGTGGGTTCCAAGAGAAGGTGGTACTAGTTGTATCTTTTTAGTTCTAACTAGTATTAGTGGTAGCACATTACGTAGACGATAGAAAGAAGATAAGGGAATAAACCTCGAAGAGAACACGAAGTTAAGGGAGGGTCCCAGATGTTCACATCCCAGAGTTGAACACATCTACTTACATCGGTCAGTGAATAATAATTTTGCAGTCTACAATCAATGAGAACATATTATCTCGCTTTAGCCAATTAGCGATGTGTCCAATTGAGATCCTCCCGAAGTTAACGATTGATTAACACACATACATACAAATTTACACGTCATACATACTTACACAGACATATACGAAAGGTCTTAAAGCGTCCGATTTTTCAGGCATTCAATAAGAAGGAAACATTTACACACGTGTATAAAACGTATAATCCGCAAGAAAAAAGAAATCAATAATCGATAAATCGCTTAATTAAGGATAATTTTTCCAACACAGTACACCTACTGACTGCTACCTTTTCCTATTGTTTATTCAGCCAAGTATAAAACAACAAATCCTCCCTTACCCGAGAAGAAACACCCCTCAATTAAATGTGGTACTAAATTATTTTGGTGAATAATAAACAGAGTTGTCACTGAGTCGTGAGATCGTTGTATACTATAAGTCATACCTATGCAATTCGTATTCGGAACAGCATAATTCTTTTCATTCTTTAACGACATAATTTCTTTTTTTTTATTATTTGCAGGTCTCATATTAATCTATTCCGAGTATGCGTCTAGGAATGCGCAGACGACTCCGTTGTACCTACTAGAATTTTTGTAGTTTCAATCGGAGCAGTATAGGTTTAGGGTCTCTCCCTTCTAACTCTGCAGTACATTAATCGACATGTGCATGACAGTATTTTATATAGTACAATAGAGCAAAGAGAATTAGCAACGTAGCATTGTAAGCGAGACGCATACCAAACACCCACTGTGCGTGTTTATACGTAGATGATGTAATAAAAAAAAAGAGAAAAACAACACGAAAAGTTATGTTATAGCGTCGCCTGTCATTCGTCACGATTCGTCACGATGGCTTCTATGACTCGCTTTCTACCTGCTTGGGAAATAATGGTACCAACAAGTAGATTTACAATAAAGTATTCTTCGTCATTTGTGATACACAGGATTGGCGAACGTTTATTGTAATCCTGAAATGTGCTATATGAGCTCCTTGTAGGAAAATACTTTTCACTCTTACAGAGTGAAATTAATAGCGATAATATTGCTCCTTTATAGCCGTAGCACAAACTTTTTGCATCATAAACTTTATACAATAAATTATTATCTAAGCTTTATTATCTAAGTTTTAAACTATAAGAAATTGAACACTCATAATCGATTATTCTTCTCTCATTTGACTGTGATTGGTTAATATCTTATGATTAAAACTTATGATTTAAGACTTAAAACTTAGCTTATTGTAAAAAGCCCTCGCATAATGCATAGTGCATACGAGAATCAATCAATCAAAATTTTTTTCTTCCCTGAATAGGAGGAAAGGAAGAATTCTGATTGGTTGATTCATTCATTGGTTGATTCGTATGCACTGTGTATTTTGCATTATACAAAAGTCTATGTTGTGGTTTTTTTCTGAACTTTTCTGAATTTTTACGTAATCTTATTTTTATTAAAAATAATTCTAAGTTTATAGTGATAAAAGAGATTTTTTTCATTTAAGAGATTATCTACATATTATAAAAAGTTATATTGAAGGAAGAATTAATACGATCGATCAAATCGAATACAGGAATTTTTTATGCAAGATTTATTATAATAAATAATAAAAGATTTATTATAATAAAATTTATTATAATAAAAGATTTATTATAATAAATATATAATAATAAAAGATATTTTTTTAATTTATTATAACTATCGGTAATATAGATCGCGCGGTTTATCGCAATCGATAAGACCGATTACTTGCTTGTCGATGGATCTATAAAACGCGCGAAACCCGCGCGTTTGCTTTGACTTCCCAGTAATAAAAAATCCAAAATTAAGATATAAGACGTTTTATGATTTAAAACGTAAGATATCTTTAAAACACTTTATATCTTGTTTTCGAACATGCGTGTTATCTGAGTTGTGAAATCGAATAATACAATACAGAATGCAATACAGAAATGCTTAAATTTTATTATTGTTGATATATTTCACTTTAATATTGATAAATAAAAACATATAATTAAAATAGTAAGTTTTATGTAGTCCATTACAACGAAAAATAATAAGTTTTGATAGTTCACAGATTGATGTTGACACAGATAACACTTGCAACGTAATTTATATTGTATACTTGTAGATGTAGATTATTACATTTTATGCATAAATACACAAGAATTATTTTTTATGCCAAATTAATTAAATCTGTATATAAATACATCTTTAAAGAAGAAAGTTTTGTAATTATCCATACAGCACGCGTAACAGTTTAACGTTAATGGACGACTAATTCCCATTTCCGCCAATGTAGATTAACTTTAATCTCGGTTCAACTTAGGTCGGAATCAGATGCATTGAAGAATGAGATTGAAGATTGAAAGTTTGACAATCAGAACAAAAGGAATCAAAATTTCTTTGTTCTCATTGATGAAATTTCAATCTTTAATCTTCAATCTCAATCTTCAATGCATAGTTTGATTCCGGCCTTACTCTTCGTTTTTTTCAAATCTCTAGAAAAAGACGAAGAGTAAATTGAACTGAGATTAAAATTAATCTACATTGGTGGAAACGGACATAATAATTGACTTTTTTTAGTCAATTTAAAGTCGATTTGTAAAATCGACTTTTCTAGGATGACTAAAATGGCGTTGTTAAAAGTGATAGATGCGCACGCATGATCGATATTTCCATCGATATAATGATTCTTGCAACCATAATTTAGAGCATCTAGAGGATCGTACATTTCTATTGTTTACACGAGGATTGCATTGTTGATGTCAGATGGTATGGTTGATAATTGTTAATTCATTGGAAATTAGTTGTTCGTGATTAAGTTTCGAAGAACAATCATTGTCGCGATCTTTGACAATCGATCTTGCATAGATTTGCCACAAATCAGCAGGTTTACAGCAATGGATTAATAGTTGTTAACAGTCGTTAGTCTTGCGTTCTCGTTGTTTGAAAGATCCTTAATTAATTCTTTGGATGGTTACCTCACAAAGTGAAAATGACGTCACAAGAACAAATTCCCTGTAGTCTGCCTGATACACAGAATGCGGATGCTGTATTGACACAATCGCAGGAAGTATCAAGCCAGCAGCAAACGATGGCCGTTTGGGGAAGATTGTGTCCTAGGAGGCCATACTTACGAAGTCTAGGTAAGAGTTCGCCTCTTACATAGGTAGTATCTTCTCGGAATCATTCCGCTTGTTATTGTAGTTCTTCAAATCATAGCGCTAAAATTTAAATTAGGCAAATAATTATAATAACATTTTCTTATTTTATTTCAGAAATGATAAAGGATACTGTGTATACCTTAGGACGCTCTCCAAGCTGTGACATTTGTTTAACTTCAAATGAGTTGCAAAGTAAACAGCTAAGCGTTATTAGTAAGACACACTTTCGCATATACAAGGAGCGCGTTGGTAACACGAATGAGATCGTAGTGTACTTGGAAGATTCAAGTCACAATGGAACTTATGTTAATCAGGAATTGGTCGGTCATGGAAGACGTGTCATTATTGGAAACAATTCCGAGATAGCTTTAGCGAAGAGTTCCTTCTCATGTACATACTTATTTTATATCAAAGTTCAATGTATAAATTATTGCATGATGATAAAAAAAAATTAATCTGTTTAATTGCAGTTTATATATTTGTGAGTGCAAATGTACATGAAATTGCTTATGAGTTACCACTGGGGCTGAAACAGAGGTATGTAATTGGCCGTAGATTAGGAACTGGTGCCTGTGGCGAAGTGAGGTTGCTATTTAGAAAGGATGGTTCCGAAACATTTGCTATCAAAGTTATACAGAAAAATTATTTTAGCGCCGGTACTGGGAACATTCTTAATAATCCGGCGAATGTTCGGAACGAAGTTGAAATATTAAGAAAGCTGAAGCATGTAAGTTTAGATATAGTTAAGGCATCTCCTTTGTATCATTGTAGTTGCCAATAGAGTTTTGAATTTTTATTTCAGCCTTGTATAATTCCTTTGAAGGATATTTTTGACACGACTGAAGTTATGTACATTATTCTTGAATTAATGGAAGGTGGTGAGCTTTTTGATAGAATAAAAAGCAAAGGAAAACTATCTGAATCATGTGCAAAATTGATATTCTATCAAGTTGTACACGCTGTTTATTATCTTCACAGACAGGGAATTACACATAGAGATTTGAAGGTAATTTTAATTGAAGAATTTAAAATTAGCTATATGTTTTACATGGTCATATCAATATTACATTATTAGATTAAAAAAATTTACAGCCAGAGAATATACTGCTAAAGGACAATTCGGAAAATCCTTTGGTCAAAGTATCAGATTTTGGCATGTCAAAATTCGTAAATGCCCAAACAATGATGAGAACATTCTGCGGGACTCCTATGTATGTTGCTCCTGAAATTTTGGCAACCAATGGACGCAGTTCTTATACAAATCAAGTAAGTATTTAAATTATACAAGTCAAAATATTTCGGCGAAATTTTAAGATTTTATAGAAAATTAATTCTCTGAACAAAATTTCTGTAAACATGGTCAAAAAATACTTCCTAAGCTAGAACCCAAAAATCTCAGAAATCCTTATTTTATACATTTACAAATATTAGGAGAAGTATGCGTTTTTTTTTTAATAAAAAATGTTTCAAAACAACGTATTAAAACAAAAATTTTAAAGAATTATCTTTTAAATGAGATCAAAGTGATTGTAGTATGTTCTATTTCTATTGATTGAGATAATCAGTTTCAAAAATATAAAAAAGTGTTTAGTAAAGTAAGTGTTTAGTAAGTGTTTAGTAAGTGTTTATTTAAAAATGACTTGCACTTTTATTATTTAATTTTTCACTATAATAATATTATCCTCGAATTTTAAGATATCCTATATAATAATATTATATGTGTACATATATATATTTTAATGAGAAATAATAGTGAATATAAATTTTTTTATATTCAGAATCATAACTTTATCCAAGATTTGATAGAAAGATCGATTGAATGTTTGCACAATGTTTTAAATTTAAATTCCAAATTTTCGTTAAATAAAGCATCGACAAATGGTCTCCGATTTTTGTCACAATAAACAATCTTTGATTTGTTTGTTTTTGAAATTTATTCCTGATAATTTTAATAATTATTAATAAATATTATTTATTATTAAATAAATATTTAATTATTATATATATAATGAATATAATATCTTTCCTCTTGAATATGCGAGGTAAATATGCAAGGAATATTGCAAAGAATCGAACTTGGATCTTTTTCTTTATAGATAACTGCTCTATCATTATCATTCTCGCAAAATAATTATGGCCATTTAGATTTATACTGTCAATATTGAAAATTTATAGTAACGTGAATTATAGATTTTCAGTAGTTAGTGTATATCTGAACGTGGCTTATGCAGAAGAATCGTTTGTATTTCATTGGAATTCTTTCAGGTCGATGTATGGAGTTTAGGAGTGATATTGTATGTCAGTTTAAGTGGCAGAGTTCCTTTCTCAAATAATAATGCTACTTTAGCAGATCAAATTAAAGGTGGAATGTATGAATTTGGATCATATTTTACACTAGTATCACAGGATGCTATAAATCTGGTATGTAATAATGTCTGCATTTATTAACTGTGATTGATCTTAATGGAATATCGTGTTGTTCTAGATTAAATGTATGATGACGGTGAATCCGAAGAAACGTATAACAGTGCCACAGATCTTGTTACATCCATGGTTACGTGACATAAATATGCAAAGAGAAGTCAACAGGCTGATGTCCGGTGTTATTCATAATGAAGATAATGACGAGAATTTACCACCTTCAAATATCCATCCGAATAAACGTCCTCGACTTATTTGAAAAAAGAAAAACATAAAAAAATATCATTTTGCAAGCAAAAAATGGAGGCATATGTCCTCTTGATAGATCTGGCTTTTTTTCGTTAATATTGTAATACATATATACGTTATCCATTTAGAATAATTTTCATTTAAAAAGCGGACATTCAATAGATTTTGATAAATTCAATATATCGAAAAATTATCAAATTTATAAAATCAATCTTTTAAATCTCTATATGTTTAATAGTATAAACATGATATAACAAGTAGAAATAATATTTTTTTACTTAATATATTTAGTGATTAACTCAGTATTAAAAAAATCGAGAAATAGATAAATATAAGATTCATATACTCTACGATAAGATACATATAGAATTCTCTGTACAATATATTCTTTTATTTTATGATGAATCTCAATTTGATGAATACAAGAATTTGTGATCCAGAGACAGTAGTATTAGCGTTATTTAACTTAGACATACAGTGTATTTGTGATATATGACATAAGTAAAATGTTAAGGGTTATTGATTAATATTATAAGTGCCAATTTATAACTTTATAAACTTTGATTAGAAAATTTAGAATTCAAGGATATAACAATGCTAATAAAAAGAGATTAAGACTGCCTTACGTTTAATGCCAAATGTGCAAAGAAAATGCTTAATTTATCTTTTATATTTAATCATCGTTACGAGTTTATTATCTCTTGTACAAAATCAACTTTAGTGCTCAATTATGCTAAGGTCTTTATTCAAAGTGATGGACTTTATACAATAAAAAAGAATCTCTCGCGAACTATATTCTATTTTTTCATTCTTTTTTACTTAAGTATTGCTCCTCACTTTGGCAGAAATTCGGAAGTGCTGTCTCAAGATCTGGCTTCTCTTTCTTCGTAAGTCCGGCTAGCAAACGTTTTAATTGCGCTATTGCTCTTCCTGGATTTAGACCCTATTGGATACACGATAATATCGTGTGAAGATTAAAATTAAGATCTAGATATATAATTTCTTTTGAAGGAATTAAATTCTTTTTGTATCGCAGGAGAGAAAATAGCAGTGAATAATGTCATTTAAGATTCACCTTTGGACACGTCTTTGTGCAATTAAAGATCGTGTGACATCGATAAACCGAATAGAAGTCTCGTAACTTCAACAGCCTTTCTTCATGTGCCATATCCCGTGAATCCATTACCCACCTGTACGCCTAGTGATATAAGCGAATGAATATACAATGTAAATAATGATACATTTTCATTTTATTTGCCGTAGAAAAAATGTCGATCTGTTACCTGCAGTAGCACCGCAGGTCCTAGATATTTATCACCGAGCCACCAGTAAGGAGGACATGAAAATGTGCAGCATCCACACATTATACATTCGTACAAGCCGTTGAGTTTCTTCCTGTCCCTTGGACTTTGCAAAATTTGCCGCATACCGAGGAAGTCATCCTCACCCGGTCGCTTTAGATACTGATCGATTTTGTGAAATTGTCTCAGGAACTGTTCCATATCCGGAATTAAATCTCGAATCACATACGCATGCGGTAGAGGATAGATCACCAGTGGCTTCGGAGATTCTTTTACTTTCCTGAAAATGTTAAGCAGTTTCGGTAGCAACGTTAACGTGATTTAAGGGGAGATTTTTTTTTTTAAATAAATTTTATCGCGATAAGAAGGCTAGAAAAGTAATTACGTAAACGAAAATATACGGCATGTAAAATTAACATGACCATTTCAAATTCCAGACATTCATAGATCTCCAAGTATCCAAAGTATCCCACATCTAAAATTATCCACATATCGAAATCCTAAATATTTGGATTAAACTACTATTAAATACATCAAGTTTTTCAAGGATCAAATTCAAAGAACTCAATATTTCTATCGCCTGATTTACCAACGTTAAAAATTTTATTTTTATATCGTTGAATGACGAATTACGTTATGCAAGCCAAGGTATTCACGCCGTTTATGTTCATCCCGCAACATCCACAGATGCCTTCGCGACAGGACCTCCGGAAAGACAATGTCGGATCGTGCTGTGCCTTGATAAATGTCAATACATCTAGCACCATCGTGCCACATTTGTTCAGATCTATGCTGAACTGTTGCATGTACGGCTTCACTTTCGGCTTTTCTGGATTCCATCGATATACACGTACAATTTGTAGTCTTGGCTCAACTTTTGCCTCCTATAAAAGATCAGATATAAATAATAATCACGTTTAAATATAGTGTATGTACATTTGCATAATCTAAGTCCTTTAATTCTTTCAACAATTTCAATCGAAGACATTCTTTTTTCATATGCATTGCAATATATTATGCGCGAAAAGAAAACTTGTCTCATAATAATCAAATGTCCCAAGGTTTGTTCTTTATAGAAAAAAATCTATATTCTTCTCATCTTTCTGTTATTTTTTTCTTTCTAATGTTTGTATATTAATATCAGTTTAAATGTAGAAAGTGTAAAATTACAAAGAACATTTTTAGATAATACAAAATAAGGCTACGATTCGCTAACGATAGCAAAAAAATGCATAGCACGTTTTAAGAATTCGGATTTGAATTTTGCATATTAAAGACAGGAAGATCCTCGCGCTTTTTCTCAAGTATAGGATGACTAACTTTCGAAGGCTTTTTACACTCAGCAATGCCCGCGATTTCCTTCGCCACCGCTGTGTCCGTCCCGCTTGGAGTTTCTTTGGCCGCTGTTGACAACCTCGATACGCGAATGCGCGCGATTCCCCGCAACCAGAAATGGCTCGTGAATACACTTCTGCTCACAGCAGTATACATGACCCACTCTCTGTGACCTGTCGCCTCCACGCCCGTATATTATCTCGAGGATGATGTCTTCGTGATGTCACGTCGCACTATTTCAATCATTACGTCTCGTCGCGGTCGCATTTATCTCAGACTCATCAAACATTACACGAACAAAATATCATCGAGAACGAACTTCACGAACAGTGCGACGAATTTATATCAATTTATGTTATCGATTCATAAAACATCTTCGGTAGTTTAAATTTTACTTTAGACAGTAAAACTTGGGCCAAATTTCAGCTTAGAGTTCTGTTTATAATTTTATATGCCACGTGCTTTATTATTTGTGGTTGTCACAAATTTTTTGTACAAGAAGTACATATCCATAGATTTCTAAAAAATCTGTTTTTTAATATATATTTTATATATATTTGTATATTCCAATACTTCAACCTGAAAAAAAATAAAAAATGTTATATATATGGACATATTTTATATATATATATATATATATATATATATATATAATTATATATAATTCATACATATTATATATGAAATATTTTCTGGAAGTTTTTTTGTATTACACACAGCACATGAAATAATAAATTATTTTGCTTTTATCAATTTATTTATTGATTTTATTTATTTATTTATTACTATATTTTTTGCAAAACGCAAAGCGCGCATTCTTGTCATTTGTCTGTAAAATGATTTTTTTAATTCAGTTCATTGTACGTTAAAATTATTAGGAATCGATCGACCACTGCAAAGTTATTTTTGATTTAATAGAATTTAGATTACAACATTATGTTGTTTGTCATAATACAAACAAGTTACAAGTTACAAAAGAGATAAGAGTGACGCGCTTGACCTTATGATCATCAAATAATTTTGTAATTATTTTGTTGAGAAATGTTGAACGGAGTTTCCGTATCACAATGTAACATATGTTCGTTTATTACAAATTTATAGAATAACATTGAAGCTATTGTTTATGCAATTATTTCGAATAATCTATCGAAACACTGGAAATTATCAAATATCTGTCAAATTGAAAAATTAAAAAATGACAATATAGTATAAAAAAACGAAAATTGTACAAGCATTAGAATGCAAAGATCTATATTATTTCTATCGCGCGCGTTTATTTGTATATTACAATATAATAATGATGTAAACGTCCTCATCGAGACTGTTTAAATCGCTTGCTGAAAGGCCGTTGGGTCATTGCGCGAGCGATATACAAGTTATTATAGATTAACTCCCGAAGAACGAGAAATCAAGTTTTTCGTTGCGTAAAACGCAATTGGTGAGTAAGATATCGTTAGTCGTTGTTGTGTTGCCGTTGCGCCGAGAACGAATCACGCTGACCACTTGTAGCATCCCACGTTTCATTCACAAGCACAATCATCGCGTTATTCAGAAAAGCCGCCGGCGATTTCTCATTACTGACGCCTGTAACGAATAATTAACAGCTAGTGTTTACGGAGATTACAAATTGGAACAAGGTGAGTGACGAGGAAAGACGGTTTTGCTTGAAATTTGGAAATTACGAATGTCGATATTTTAATAATTCTGAATAAATCACTCTCGTAATCCGAAAGCACGTTGTTTTGAGAAAGCACGTTGAATATTTATAGATGACACAGTGCACAGTTCTTGTAATCGGCGGTGGTGGTAGAGAACATGCCATTTGTTGGAAGTTATCTCAGTCGCCATGTGTAAGTTAAAGAATCAACAATGAATAGCAACATAATGGATAGAGATTAATACAGTTTATATTCTATTTGATGTAGGTAAAAGAGATCTTGGTTGCTCCTGGAAACACCGGCATCAAAGAAGTGAATAAAGTGCAATTAGTTGATTTGAACGTTAAGAATACTAAGGTATACATATATAATGTCAGTCTATAATTTTTTCTTGGATCAGTTATGTGATATTGATTACATTATTTTTTCTGTAGGAAGTTTCCAAATGGAGCAAGAACAATAACATTGATTTAGTAGTGGTGGGACCAGAAGACCCTTTGGCTCAGGGATTAGCAGATGATCTGAAAGACGTGGGAGTGAAATGTTTTGGTCCTCAGAAGAAAGCAGCTCAGATTGAAGCCAATAAAGATTGGGCAAAACAATTTATGGACAGAAATCATATTCCTACTGCTAGATGGCAAAGTTTTACTTCCGCTATAGATGCAAAGAACTTTATCAAAAAGTAAGGAATTTCTTCTTGAGGAAAATGATCCCAGCAAACAAGAAATGGATTGAAATGAATTGAAATTAATTCAGATTTTCAGAAATATTGATTCACAAATATTAAAATGAATGCTTTTCAATCCTGAATGCATTTTTATCCATTTATAAGAATTGTATGGAACATATCTCTATGCTTTCAATCTAAAAATAATATTAGCTTTTTCTGTGCACACACACACACACACACACACACAC
>Ga0157364_1000812_pt1 | contig 23886 bp, 19 predicted proteins | sample AttsexASBM2_FD_111476 | JGI IMG/M metagenome (GOLD analysis project Ga0157364, IMG submission 111476) | Fungus gardens microbial communities from leaf cutter ant in Ribeirão Preto, State of São Paulo, Brazil - Atta sexdens ASBM2 | ecosystem: Host-associated > Fungi > Mycelium > Unclassified ...
AGTCGCCTGGCCTACCCTTATTGCTCTCTCCTCCTCTGTCTCGTAGGACAGTTCAGGACCGCTTAAATTCAAATTACCTGTGTCATTCGTGTCGCTCACGTCCATATCCATTCGGTTGTGGTACGGAGTAGCTCGTCCAGAGGAAGCCAAAGAAGACTCTCTAGACGAAAAGTTAGAGGTAGTAGGTTGACGCCCTCGTACCTCAGGTTCGTTGGTAGGACGTAGTCCTTCCTGAATATCCATCCCTATGCTTGGATTTAAAGACATAGTTGGTAAAACGTTTGAATCTGTTGAGTTGTTCGTGATTGAAGTGCTTAAAGTTGAAAAGAAGAATTTATTCGCTATATTTCCAATAGGCGCTACCATGCAAGATGGTGGTAAGAGGAAAGAAGCGGGCATTCATCATGTTTAAGGATAGACTTGAGATGGCTCTATAACAACTTATTTGGCTCTGGAGTAGACAAGTTATTACAGTTTCTGATCACATTCTTGAATTCTTCTTTGGAAAATGATGCTCAAAAGGATAGTAATTTATCAATAATTTCATCAAGAACTTCAATGTTGATTTGTCAATGAAGAGCAGTATTGAATAAAGAGTAAAGAGCATTCCAAAGACTATCAAGAGTAAGGCACAGCTGATTATCATACTTGATAGCTTTAATAGCAGGTAGTTTGTATTTATTGACCTAGCTCATGAGTTTCCAAGGGCCTCAACTCTTGTTGGTGATCTCTTGAATCTTAATATTGAAGAAGGCTCTTTTAGTACCTTTCTTAAAAGATTTCCAGTCTTCGAAATTTCTTGATGTTCTATATTTGTCCAAGGACTGGCTGCATTCCTCACTCTACCATTTCTTGGAATGTTTTATGATATTGGTCTGCTTAGTATTCTTTACCCATGTTTGTTTGATTTTTGACACAAATAGATTGATTATGTCTTTGAGCTTGTTATGATTTGTCAAGTTGGAAGTGTCAAGGTTTTTTATGATAGTTGTGGCCTCTTTGACAAAGACAGCTTTCTCTTCACTATTCTTTAGTATCGAAAGTCTGGATGAATGGATGTTTTCTTCAGTAATTGGAATAGATACTGTGAGAGGGGCATGATCCAATGAGAGACACAAGTTGAGGTGAATTGAGTAGTTGTTGAGTTCTATTAACCTGCTTTAAAAAAATATAAGGTCGATCACCAAGTTTAATTCGCTCTCAGTATCAGAATATCTAGTAAAAATAGAGTTAGTTAGAAGTAATAGCTCCAAATTGAAAGAGTCTGCTATAATAATAAGATTATCGCTAATAGATGAATGATGAGGAAAAGAAGGGTCCCACAAACTATCCCTAATGTTGAAATTACCAGTCATAATGAGAAGATTGTAAATGCTTACCTCAGTATCCTTAAGATACTTTAAGGCCAAATGAAAAGAATCAGAGTACACATTCATAATAAAAAAACAAACATTATTATTGAAAAAGGAAATAAAGAGGATATCTCTGTGGTTAATGATGTCTTTTTGAAGAGAAAAACATAAAGATAAAAAACGGATGTTGATATAAGCCAAAACTCTTGGAGAGTCTGACTGGTTTGAAGGGGCCCTGGCAAAAGAGAGCCAGTTAGGATGGTGAGGCATTCCAACTAAGACTTCTTCTTCGCAACTTGTGACACCTGGAATTAAATGGATGGCAAACTATGGCAGTTCTTGGATAAAAATGATATTGAACTGTAATTGAGTCTCTAGGATAGTATTGATAATTAGCAAATTCTTTCAGACATTCTGAGAGATAATCTTTAGATTGTTGTAAATCATTGTTGAAATTTACCATTTATAACTGAACAAATCAATCTAGCCCTGTTTTCATGGGTTTCAACATATTTCTTTTAGTGCTATTCTCTGTTGAATCTGTTCTTCCAAAATGGACATAAGTTGGAGTCTACTTGATGTTCACCCCAACAGTTGAAGCATTTGAATGAGTGTGGATATGGCTCACCTTTTTTAGTTTCTAGGCAAGAAGAATTTGTCTTTTCATTGGCCTTGCAACACCAGCCAAAATCGCAATAGTTTTCTGATTTGTGAGGACCATTACACTTAATACATTTGGATCCTTGAATTCTGCATGAGAATGTAGAGTGTCTCCATTTCCAGCAATTTTTACATTGCAGAACTCTAGGGTTCATGTTAGCTCCTCTAATTGTTGCAATATACCTTCCAACATTGAAGTAATAGTTGATGAGGCCCTTAGCTCTGCTACCACTTTGGACATCCCAAATATTGATCCAAATGATTGACATATTAGATTTGGGTGAAACTTTAATAACTTGTGGTTTGGAAGTGAAAGTAATGTTGTCAAAGATTTGGTTTTGCTTTATAATGGTTTCAACATTATTGGAGGTTAGATGGTCCTGAGAATTACTATGCAGAAAATATGGGATGCCTATTATTTTGAGATAAGACTTTGACTGGGGGAGGTGAGGAACTTTAACTTGAAAGGTGTCAATATCATCTGAATTCTTGATATATTGTTCTATGATTTGCAGGTCTAACTGTATAGAGATTTTGTTAGTAACAACTGTAATACCTAGAGGGTTTAAGCAAATAAAGTCTGCTAGAACTTCAGATTTTGCATTTCTGAGAGCTCTGTTGATGTTAGCAACATGAACTGAAGAGTTTTTCATAAATTTGGCATTGTTGTCATTACTCATAGGAATAATGACATGTTTCCTTGACAGTCCTTTCATGGTCATTTGAATGCAAGGCTTTGTCTTTGGAGTACCTTTGATGATATTATTGATTTGATCTATTTTTTTACATCAATAGATGGGAATGTTTCTTTAATTTTGATGACTTTGGACATGCTAATATTCTGTTTCAAAGCCTGGGAGTAAGACTTTGGAGATTGAGTATTAGCATTAGCCGGTTTGTTACTCTTGAAGAATTTTGAGATCAAGTTGACTTCTTTATGGGATTTGGTGGGAATAGGAGGTGGGATTTTTTCTATGCTTGCTGGGGAGAGTTTATTGATGACTTTGATGTTTTTGGCTATTATAAGCTGTATTTTCAAGGTAAACTTGGTTGTAATTTTCCTTTTGAGAGAGGTAGAGTTGTTGTCAGCATATAATATATCCTAGTTAGCTTTGTAAACAGAGGAAATGAAATTCTAAACTGCTTCACCAATACCATGAAAATCTTCCAGATTATTTGTCTTCAAGGAGTCAACTTGTTTGTTTATGATATACTTAGCTATGAAGTTTAACAAATCCTTGATATTTTTAGAATCTGATGCTATGTGTTCAATAGATCTGTGGAGAGAAATAGGGTAGAAGCTGCCATCTCATAGTTCTGGTTCCATAGGAGTATTGGAGTTATACAGGATTTGGATGTTAATGATTGTATCATCCTTATTGTACACAGCTTGACCATATATAAGGTTCAAATGAGTGTGTTCTGTAGGAACACATTGGGAGTTAGGTTTGAAAGGTATGAGGCTATCTCATTGGTCCCTCATATTGGTTGGGTGCTTAGCTGCCTTACTGACTTGAAATGCTTTCTCTTGAGATGTCTTATAAGACAATTTAGGAGAAAAGTTGTCCATGTTGACATTGATGTTCATTGCATTGTTACGTTCTATCTTTTCATGATATGCAACAGATGACTTCATGAAAAACATTAAAGAGTTCCTAGAAATGTTTGTATTAGCTAAGAGAGATCTACTTTTCACCTTGTTATAGTTGTCAGGAGAAGATCTTTTCAAAATGTCTATCTCTATGTTGTCTGCTTGGAACACAGTTGGTAATGTAAAGCTTTGTACTGGAGTTGTGTTTGGAGAAAAAGAAGTGAATTTATTCCTTATGTTTCTTATGGATATTACCATACAAGATGGTGGTATAAGAGAAAGAAGGATGCTGACTCATCTCTAATCTTAAGTTCAAAATAATAAAATAAATGGAAATAAAGATGAAAATGAGAAAATAAATGAAAATAAATAAATTTTACTATCTTCAACTTTAAAATCTACTATTGCTAACCACTCTAGCCAATTTCTCTATTTATTTTCCATAAAAAACTTCAAGTACTATTCCAACTCTTGGTTTATTTATTCTGCTTGCCTATTCATCTGTAGGTGGAATGCTATTAACAACCTTGTCTCAATTTCTAACATTCCATTTAATTCCTTCATCAACTCTACTATGAACTGTGGCCCTCTATACAATATCACACTCTCTAGTAATCCATACAACTTCCACATATTATCTCTAAAACAACCATGCTAGTCTTTTTGCTGATGTCTCTTCTGTCATTGCCACAAAATGTGCTATTTTTGACAACTGATCACATACCACCAATATTGTATTCTTCTCTGCTACTAATGGTAACTTCATAATAAAGTTCACTATTAAGTATATCTCTAACTTCTCTAGTATCTCATTCATTGTCAACTTTCCTACTTGTGTCTTTGTTCTATTCATCATTCTCTGGCATAAATCACATACATTCACATATTTTCCAATATCCTTTATTATTTCTAACCACCAGTAGTTTCTTGTTACTAACTCTGTCATCTTCTATCTTTCTCCATATTCTGCTACCAGTATATTATAGTGTGACTGGATAACCTCTAATCTCAGCTTCTCATCCTTTAGTACATATACTTTCTTTCTTTCAACACTAACTCTCTCTCTATTTTCCACTCATCTCCTCTTAATGTTCTGATTCTTGCTTTCTTCATTTCTTCTACTATTTTCACTACTTTTTATCCTTTCCTCTTGCTCTTTTTATATTTTCCACTAAAAATGTCTCTAGTCCTTCTACTACTATCTCTGTCATTTCTCTTATTCATTTCTCTTTCATCAATTTTTGATTTTCATTAGTATTCTCCATTTCAACCTTCCAATCTGGTTTTCTGCTTAATCTATCTGCCATTTCCATTTTTGTTCCTGGAACATGTTTCAAAGTAAAATCAAATCTTGATAGGTATAACTCCCAATGAGCTTGTCTTCTGTTCAATTTCTATACTTTTATAAAATATTCCAAATTCTTATGATCTGTTTAGACCTTGAACCTAAATTCAGTACCTTCTAATAAATGTCTTCAATTCTCTAATTTCCTAATAACTACCAACATCTTCTTATCATGTATCTTATAATTCCTCTCTATCTTATTAAGAGATTTTAAGAGATATATTACTGGCCTCTACCATTCATCACTACACTCTATTAACAACACTCTTCTCTCTTTCCTTAACAATAGGTAAATTTTTCTCTTCTTCAGTATAAATTCTTCCTTTAACTCAATTACATGATCACACATCTTTTTTACTAGCATTCTCTCACTTGTTTTCTTTCCAAAGACATAGATCTATTTATGAAACCTTATAAAAATCAATTTCTTGCCTTTTTCTTTTGTTTCTACTATCCTGGTTTCCCCTGCTTTGGCCTCTATTGTTTACACACTCTTCTGGATATCTTGTCATCTTTACCTTCCCTGTTCTTCAGTTGATCTCAGAGTTGTGGTGTGCAACCCACAGCATTCTCAAAATCACTTTCCCTTCTATCATATCTGTTTCTGTTCTCTCTCTATGCCTCCAGTAATAAATATTTACCTCTACTATATACTTAATAGATCTCTTCTTGTTGAAAAAATTGCCTATATTTCTCATATAAATAGGCTTCTTGATTTATTTTCATTTAAATCCTTACTTTTTTGCAAACTTCAAACTTATCACCAATCTCATTACTCCACTATCCAATAATACTTCCACAGTAATTCCTTTCTACGTATCTATCCTCTCTAATCCTATTTTTATAGTAACATCCCTTAATGATTCTCCTTCTTCTATCTTTCTTATATCCACTGGTCTCTTCTTTTTCCTTTTTCCTCTCTTCTTTCTTCTTTTCCTTTGCTTTTTCTTCCCTCAAAATCATTTTTCCTATCTTTTTTTACTTTACCTTCATTCAGTATCTCTATCTTCATCATCCTGCTTGTCAATACTTCAAACCTATTTGAAGATTCCTGTATTGCAATCTCTTTCATCTCCATCATTCTACAATATCTTGCAATATGTCTTTATTCTTCACATCCAAAATATTTTCTCTCCTATGTTATATATTCTCTATTTATCTATTTTATTCTTTCCCATTTTTCTTGCTGTCTTCATTCTTTTTCTACTTTTCTTTCTGCTACCATCCTCATTTCCTTAATTATTTTCCATTTCTTCTCAATTCTTCTTTCTCTCTCCTACTCTCCCTCATATTTTGATCTAATTTTGCTACTCTCTCATACCATTGATCAATAATTTTAGGAAGGTATTCTATCTCCATCAGTCTTTTTCTTATCTTTCTATCTATCTATATTTATCCATAGTTTGTAATTCTTGCTCAACTTCCTTCAATTCTGCTATCTTCTTTGACTCTTTGTTTTCTTCTTCTTCAAGCTCTTTTTTTATTTTTTCTAACAACTTCCCCATTGTCTCAAACTCTAATATCTCTGTTCCCAAATTCTCCATTACATTTTATTTCCAAACATTAGCTGCCTCTTCTTACATATATGTCAGCATATACTGTATCTGTTCTTCCACTATTATTCCTTTATTCTCATCCTTACATACAACTTGCATGCCATCACAAAACCTCCAACTTTGCTAGCTTTTCCATTGGACAAAGACAGTGTAGCTATTTCTACTTGAGACTTATTGCTGGGCTTTGGTTTAGCTTCTTTCCTCAATATTATCAACTGTTTCTACATTCTCACAATTTGCTTATTTTTTTATTGTAATAAAATTAATATTTGTTTGACTGAGTTGTATTGACTCAAGTCAAAGTTAGATAAGGAATTAGAACCAGTGTTGGTCCCACTTGAAATTAAACTCTGCTGAAACTTCTTCAAACATCCTGATAAATGCTATTAACACTCTTCTTGTCTACCTCATATCATCTACTGGCTACTTATTCTACTATTCTACTAACTACTGTTCTAATCAAACTGTTATATTAGTATCTCTAAGAAGGAAATATCTAAGCTAGGCACTCCTTAATGGGCAATTCTACTGCTCTGTATGAACAAGTTATAAGTGGACCTATAGTAGAAGTATTCTATACAAAATTATAGATAAAGTTAAGATAAACATTGTTACTAGGCTGAAAAACTGATACTAGGTTTTATTGGCCCTGAGTTAAGCAGTCTCAAGAATAGCTATTGAGTTCTAATGTTATAATTAAAAACTCAAAGTGTTTAAGTCAATAAAAGAACCTTATATTAGAATGAACATAAGGAAACTCAATAGAATACAATGTATTTATCATATATATGTTGGTCTATACTACATTAAACCCAGCCTACTCTAAAGAGTATGTGTATTATATGCTATTGACATGTAGTATGATATTATTTTCTAAAACATTCTATGTTCTTCTATATGTTATATGATTATATAACTGTGATTTATATAACTTGATGTGTAATATTTTTTGTCATAGTGTGTGAATATTGTGATAGTCACATATGATATCATACTAAACTCTAACCCTGAGTTCAAAGATAAAATAAAAATAAAAATAAAAATAATCAAATCTAACATTTACAACTCTAATACTTTACTGTTTCTATAGGTTATCTTTACTAGCAAATCCATTCTAGACTCCATCAGCTTCTAATCAAACATGTTCTTACCTTATAATTATGCAAAGTGTTCCTGTAAGTGCTTATACTTTGTAACTAATCTTTTACAAATACAATGGTATTTATTATCTCTAAAGATCTCATCTTTCCAAAATCTAGTTTAATTAATAGCTGCTATGCTGTCTCTCAAGTGAGTGTTTACTTAAGAGAGCCTGAGACATTATTTATGAGTATAAATTCTTCTCACTAATATTTTCAAAGAGATTTTACATGTTTAAAACTATGAAAGTATATTCTTTTATGAAAAAGTATCTTCTATATAACACTATCTTTCACATTCTCAGATAACATATAATAAATTATTTACACCTCTGAGAGATCTTATTGGATCTTTATCACATCCAGTTCTGGCCATTTATCTTATAACTACAAATAACCCTTACTCTCTCATCTATAATTTCTAAACTCTTTTAGTGCAGATTAACTCTCTCCATTCTCCCTTGGATGTTCTTACTGGTTCTTTCCAAACTCTATGGACTCTATTTCTAGTATCTAAGAATCACTAGTATCAGAGTAACTTGCTTAGCAGTCTCTATTCTAGATAGTTACTCTAGGTAAACTACCTAGTATATAAACTAGTAGCTTATACTATGCTAGTCTTATTCTGAAAATTAACTAAAACTAACACCCTTTTCTAGTATTGGCAATGATATACCTTGCTATTTTCCAGTAGTTCTAATCTAATAAGTTTCCCAAATCTACTTCTAAAATATGCAACTAGTATAATGATAGAAGTCAAGAAGAAAAGAGGTTATGCTAGGGTACAACAAGAACTATGCAACACTAGCCCTTAAATGTATGCTAAAGAACTCAGAGGAAACAACATCAGTGTCAGAAACATATAAAAGAGATAGAAATAAAAATATAATAGCAGAAAAGAATGCATAAAACCTTATAAAGATACTTGTGAATACAAAAAGATATCATTAGAACAATTGTAAAAAGGAATATATGAAGAACATTTCCTTGCTAGTACACTCCTAAACAGTGAATCTTCCACTATGTAATAAGCTTCTTTGTAAAATCTAGCAAATAGATTCAATAGCTCCTTGAGAGCCCACTACAACACTATTTATTCCAGATGATATACCCAGAAGAAACCTCTTAAGTCAAATCTTATAACTGATAATACCAACTAATACTCACCTTGTCAGTCTTTCCCAGGCTACTAGAACTCTCCAAAACTTTCCCAAAAGTGATAGAAGATACTAATAATACTTACTTAAGAAATATCAACTAAACTGCTCTTGAGTAGGGGTATTTGGATGGAAGTTCTCCTCTTTTCTTACTTTCCTCCACTCATAGCTTATGTATTATTCTAAAAATATAGAAAATGTAACTAAAGAATAGAGACCAAAACTATAATATAACTCTTAGAGGTTTTGAAAATATAGGATCACTTCTTTACTTACTAGAATCCAATTCATTCTTCCCTGTCTTATTTCTGTAGCTACTCTGTCTCATTCTTCTATTCTGGACTCTACCATGTTCCAATCTAGTATATTCCTTATTAGAAATACAAAAATTGGACTTTATCTTATTAGCTTTTCTTTTCTTTTTTCTTTTAGTCTATTCTATTTTTAGAACTAGAGTTAAAGATCAGTGGGATGTCACATGTCACACTATCACATAATCATATGCTATAATAAAAAACAGTAGAAGGTTCTAGAAGAAATGATGTTATACTATATATTATACATATGATAACTTTAAGGCAGATACATGGTCATTTAGGGTAGGCTAAAGTAGTGCACAGACCAGTAGTCTGAGGTATATAAGATAAACAATCCTATACTAAACTCTTTATTGAGTTATCTTGTGTTAATTCTAATATAAGATTCTATTCATTGATCAACTTTAAGGTTTTTGAGTTATAACATTCCTGTCTTATTTGACCTTCTAAACATTTGTCACTTGATAAAGGGCTTTTACAAGTACACATTTTTCATAGCTAGTTCTTGAGTAGATAACATTACTTTTTCTATAGTTCTATAGAGAACAGTATTATAGCATGTTTCTGTTATCACTAAGTAATCTTTATACATATACAAGCTGGAACAGCAGATAGCTAGATATTTCACAATACTCTACTAAGTCTGTTCTAATGAGTTCTAAATCTGAAGTCTAATTTATTTAATAGCTACTATACTATCTCTCTAGTTGGTATCTAATCAAGAAAGCCTGAGATATTATCTAGAAGTGTAAGATCTTCTTTTTAATACCTTTAATAAGGTCTTATATGCCTAAAAACCTTATGAGATTACTTGTTTTTGCAGAAAAATATTTTATGGTGTAAAAGTAACTAGTAGAGATATAGCACATAAGTTGAAGCTAAAGATTGTTCCAACTTTAGAAACAATCTCTATCTTCCATGTTCTCAGATAATATACTAATAACTTATTTAGACTTCCAAGATGCCTTATTAAATCTCAGATAATGAGGTATGAACCATATCTAACATCACTGATAGCAATAATTTCCATTAGATATGTTATACAAACTAATAAGATACTTTCAATTTACTGAAGCTAGTTATAATCTCTATATCTCTCCTAGTCTTCTCTAATACTTCTATTCTGTTTTAGATAGAAGTGGATAGTGTTATGAAACACTTAAATACTAACAATTTTTCTTTTTCTTTTCTTTTATTTTTCTGATTTTATATTGATTTTATTTTTATTTTATTTTTATTTTTCTGTTGGACAATGAAGAGGCATGTGACACTGCAGTCACATGTCAGGTCATGTGATGTGATGTCATAGACCTAGAACATGGTGGAAAAATCTGGAAGATAACTTTAGGGTACATGTATACAACATAGTGGTCTTGAGGAGGAAATTATCAAGAATGAAAGAAGTGGACTTAGTATTTTTCTATTTTCCTTTCTCATTTTTATTTTCTTTTTGATTTATTTTCCATTATTCTATTTTTAGAACTAGGGTTAGGGTTAGAGTAACAAGATCATGCTGTCACACAGCAGATTACATCAGATGACATGGTCACAAGTCATATGACATATGAAAGAAGGTAGAAGGTTCTGGAAGGATGACATCATACAACATGTGAAACACATGTTGATCTTAAGGCATACACATGGTCATTTAGGGTAGGTTAGAAATAGCTCACACAGACTATTAGGTATTTGTATATAAGGTAGACCATCCTGTACAGAGTTCTCTATTAAGTTTTCTTGTGTAAAACCCTATATAAGGTTCTTCTCCCAAACCAATACTAAGGTTTCTGAGTTGTAATAGGAATGAGACAGACATAAGATTGTAGCATGGACAATAGGGTAGGCTTAATTATTGGTAGCACAGACTAGGTATGTTTTGTATATAGGACTCTAATTTAGCAGAGACTCCTTGTCAAGTTCTCTTGTGATTTTCCCCACTTAATTGTCTACTGAGAGCTTTACTCACTTGTGTAGCTATTGGACTTTGTGTCTAGTGGTTGCCACAACAGATAGCTTAAACTTTAAAACAGAAGTGGTTCTGTTCTAGACATCAGGAAAGGATGGTAAGTAGTACCTAGTAGCAGTTTTGTGCAAGTTTCTCTTCTTAGTTAAGCACAACTACAAGATACATGACAAGAAAATGCTAGCAATAATCTGAGCTCTCAAAATAAAGCTTTTAACAGTTCAGATAATTAAAGGCTTGTTCTTTGAAAGTGAGAAAAATAGTATTCTTATAGACATCCAATACAGTAACCAACTGGATTATTAAAAAGAACTAGTGGCTAGGGCTGCAAATAACTCTAATAGGTGTCCACCAAGTCTTTATATTCTTTAAAGTGGTTTGAAGCTAATTGATTGCTTTTCTTTTGTAGAAAATCTATATATAATATCTGTAATTTCCATCAACATATTTCAAATGTCAGCATCTGTAATTTCTATTTGCAAACTAAGCCTATCTGGAAGTTACTACTCAGAGAGCTATATCTACTAGCTATATTAAATATAAAATAGAATACTATAAGTGTAGACTTAGTTATAGAACTTCTAGAGCTGTCATAGTTTGATATAGTGATAACAGTAATGGACTCCATGTCAAAGAAGGCATATTTTGTCTAAATACATATAACTATCATTATAGAAAATACCACAAGACTCTTTTCATACTATATGTGAAAACTCTATAACCTTTCTATAAAAGAATTAAAAACTCTGATATCTAATGTCAAAAATGTGAAGTTTGTGATCTTTGTCATATACAAGCTCTAATATCTGATATAAAAAACATAGAGTTTATTATACTAGTTCTATCACCTCTATACTCCAGCTTCAACTATTGCTAGTATCTTTATAATTACTACTTTATATTCTAAGTTGCTATTAGATAAGTGCTTGTTACTTCTGGATATTATTCTAAATATTTCTACCAGAGTACTTAACTAGCTTGATATAATTCTGAGGATTACTACTTAATATATCTAGCTCTGGTTCTTTAGTATAACCTCTCTTTTCCAAATAATATTTTTTTTTTGTCTGGTAATATTACTAAGTAGATATTACATATTTTTTACTTTTATATTAAAAATCATAGGTAAGAACTTATTTTATTTCCATATATTATTTACTCTTATATTAAGCATCATAGCCTTAAGTATTTATTGTTTGATGTCTAAGTTAAGTGAAGTCTACCCAAACTTATACTAAAAACTATTATTTCTTGCTTGGTTAGTACTGTTCTACTAGATTGGAATGTATCTTAAAGTATTTAGTGTAGCTATTACTTCTAAGAGATATTATCTTATTTTCTTAGGTTTTTTTTGGAAGTAAGCCCTTACTTGATACATTATATAAAAAATATACTTAGGTTTCCCCTGAAGCCAACTCTATCTAACCTAAAAACTTCATTCAGCTGCTCTAACTATCTTATTTTATTTTAGTTTTGATTTTATTATTTTGAACTTAGGCAAAGAAGTGTGATGTGATGTCACACATTATAGTCACATAATCACATATCACAATGAAAGAATATAAAAGATTTTAAAAATACAATATCATACTATATATTGATAGTATATAATATATATAACTTTTAGAGTAGGTTAGTATTCATGTAGTATATAAACTACTAGCTTAGTATATATAAAGGTAGATACATTATACTTGGAACTCTATTAAGTTTCTTATATTACTTAATACAAGAGCATAAGTATACTTTTGTCTTAGCTTTGAGACTTAAGTTATAATACTAACATATTCTATTTATGTTGTTTCAGATAGAAGCTTGCAGTTTGTTACACTCTTTACCAAGAAACTCTACTGTCCTCCTGGAGTTAAGATTGCTTTCTCTATATTCTGGCATCCATAGTCAGATAAATAAATAGAATAAGTAAATCAAGAGCTAGATTAGTATTTCTGAATTTTTGTCAACAAGAAATAGAGCAATTGGTATAACCTCTTGCTATTAGCAGAGTTAATTAAATTCATTTCTTAACTCAGTAACTCTCTTTTCTTCTTAACACTAGATATCTTCTATAGATAGGATTTGAGCTACATTAATAGGAGTTTAAGCTGGAAAATATCATAGAGTAAATAAATTTACACTTAAGAAAGCACAACTTGCTATTAATAAAGACATAACATATTATTACAACTAGCAATATACTCCTGCTTTAGTATTCAGTCTAAATAACATTTATTTCTTATTGGGAACTCAAGGTCAGGACTAGTGTTGCATTTATAGTCACACAATCATATAATATACAATAAAGTGTTTCTGAACTTCTCAAATATTTATATTACTTATCTATCCTCCAAATTATTGCATTGCTATTTAGATCTTATATTATAGAGAAACAAGTAGACTCCATATCATACTATCTAAAACTTCTCTCTATATCTAAGATGATTATATCATGTAGTCAAACCCACTACTATGTCTGAGAACCTTATATCTATAAAACATTCAAATCTGCTTCCAAACTCTATTATTATTGATAAAAAAAATAGAAGATTAAAAGAATCCTAGATAGTTTTTAACATTACAAGAAGTACTAGTATCTCATTAAGTAGAAGAGTTTTAGCTTGGAAAAAAAAACTTTTGAGAGAATACCTCAGACATATTTGTACCAGATAGAGTTATAAAGTTTGTTTTATTATTCTAATCCACAAGTTTTACAGTTTATTAAAGTACCTGACTTTGAAAACATCAAATTCAGGTTTATATCACTTGCTTTGAGTTATAGAAATCTAAATTAGAGAATGAATATAAGAAAACTGCCAACTCTAATATCTATTATCAAGCTTATAAAATTCAACATTTCTATTATATTGTAATATTTATTATTCACTGCCAATTCTGTAGAGTTCATAACATTATATCCACTACTCTTGCACTCCAATATTAACTACTGCTAATATCTTATTAGCTATTATGTTACAACTTTAAACTTAGCTCAGGTTGCAACTTAAACAAAGACTTAAGTCAGAGTAGGAAATAAATCAATTGGTAAAGCATAAAGATACAGAATAGTATTTACAACTATATATACCTAATGACTATAAGTAATACATGAGTCATTCTTAAGAAAGAAATGAGAAAAACATAAGAAATCCTCTACTACTATATAAGATGCTAACTGATACAATATGAGAGAACAACAAGGCATAGCAAATAACAAGTTATAGATAAAACACACCCCAATACATGTTATTCATAAAACAACTACCTGTAAGATATAAGATACTAATCATAACATATTGTTTTGTACTCTTATATACTACTAAATAAGTATTTGCTATTTTCAGACAATACTCTAGATGTTTCAATCAGATTGCCTAACTATTAGAGTTGTGAACAATAGACTTGGTTTTATTTTATTTTATTTTTATTTTTATTTTTTCCATTTTTTATTTTATTTCTATTCTTCCTATTTAGACTTAGGTAGAAGAGTGTGATATGACAGTCAAAGATGTCACAAAGCATAATAAAAGTGTAATATAAAAAAGGTCATAAAAGATTTTAGACTAAATAATATTATACAATATAACTATAGCATGTTAGTCTTATAAAAAGTATATATAAGCTTTGTGGTAGGTTAGTTGTAGTATGTACACAGACCATAGTCTATAGTATAAATATAGACTATTTTGTAATGGAAACTCTATTGAGTTCTCTTATATTATTTAATACAAGAGTATAACTTTCATCTAACTTTTAGAACTTAAGTTTATAATACTAACTATCTAAATATTATTATTTCTTGCTTAGTCAGCACTATTTTACTAGATTGAAATGTATTTTAGAGTATTTAGGATAATTGTCATATTTAAAAGACCTCATTCTGTTCTCTTAGATTTTTCTAGAAATAAGTGGTGTTTTTAGTATATTTGTTAATAATAATTATGTTTTTCTAAAGCTTAAAGTACCAACTCTGTGTTTTTACCTCTTTTGCCCTAACTTTCAAGCTCTAGAAGAAACCTAAGTATATTATCTGAACAAGGTATATATAATACTTATTTTTAGAAAAAACTTAAGAGAATAGAATAAAGTCTCTTAAAAATAGTAACTATTCTAAATACTTTAGAATACATTCTAATCTGGCAGAATAACTAATATTATAGATTAAACATCAAGTTATATCTATCTTTAATATCAATAATACTTACTTCATTTCTATATAGTATTTTTCTTAGTACTTACCATTTCTATATTTCTAAGCTATACCCTCTTATTAAGAGTAGTACTTTTTCCTATAAAGATAATATCCAAACTCTATTACTCATATCAAAACTCTAAGAGTAACCTATTTTCTATTATAAAGTTTAATCTTATCTGGTATCTGTCTTTTTCAATTATATTTATATTCAAAATATTAACATTACTCATTGTAAAGACATTTCTAGTAGTCTCATTCTACATTATATCCTAATCCAACCATATTCATCTCAAACTTGTAAATAATACCAACTTTTCTTATCTATACTCCCTAATCTCTTTCAATACATATTACATCTCTTTATTTTATCTCAGATGTCCTTGCTAAACTTTTTTTAACTTGATAGATTTCTATCTCTGTAAGAAAATTAGTCTTATATTAAGGAGTTACAAATGCCCAAGAACTCTAGATAATATTTGGATGAGATATTTTACTATTACACTACTACTATATATACTATAGTAGAATGGTCCAACTATATGGTCTATACACTTGACTGATCAATATTTACAACTATAATTAACTAAATAACTATAATACTACTATAACAGACTAGACAATAGAGATCAGAATAAGGTAGAGATAGTTATCAGTCCATTAGAAGCTAGTTTAGGTAATGACCAGCCTAGGAGTGTAACTAGGCCTCTATAAAGTAGATCTGAATTTACAATATCACCAATATCTACTAATAATCTCTGATATCTGAGAATTACTAGAAACCAGAGTAATACTTAGCAGTCTCCATTCTTGATAAATATTCTAGATAGTATACATAGTATATAAGCTAGTAATTTACACTGTAAGCCTTATCCTAAAAATCAACTCAAACTATCACCACTTCTAATGTTAGCAATAATACATATTCCATCTTCTAGTAGACTCATCTGCTAGTCATATCCTAAGCAGCTCATCCAAAATATATGATCAATATAACTGGTAGAAGCTCTGTATACAGCATATAAGCTAAAGCCAAAGGTTGTTCTAACTCTTATCTTCTATATTCTTAGATAACACTTCTTAACTCATTTTAGACTTCCAAAAGACTATCATTAGATCTTAGATAATAAGATGTGAACTGTATCTAACATTCTACTTCTACTTGAATTCTACTCTATCTTAGATAAATTTTCTTATATTTAAGACTAGCTTAATAATTAACCAAAGTTGGTATCATTTCCTGGTTATCTAACAAAATTTATCATTAAACTCTGTTTATTTGACCAAAATCTGATGCCAATGGTGACACACTTATTCTAGCTCCTATTTTATTTTCTTTCCTTGAAATTGTAATTATATAACTTATAGAAGGTATAATACATAAGTTGAAGCCAAAGTCATTCAGAAGTCTATATTAACATATTATTGAAAAGTCTGAGTACTTTATCTGCTTATTTATATTTTTTCCCACAGACTTTCTCTCTATGTGTAAACTATATTCTAATATCTAAAAATAATAATATGTAGATAGTCAGGCACATTGATAAAAGTATCTAGAATATTAGCCATAAATAGCAGTGACTGATTAATAAACAGTAAAAAGCATAAGATAATAATTTGAAGCAGGATTAAAAGTTTGAAATTTAAAGTGAAAAAGTTCTAAAGATAGTAGTGGCATAGTAGTAAACCCCCCTATTATATTAGTTATGCCTTACCATTTCTTGCTGTCAAGGCTGTAGGTTCAAATCTCATACAATTTAGTAAATACAAACTGCCATCATACTCTGTATGTTGTGGCAACCACTAATTACAAAGACCAATGACTACACAGTGAGTAAATCTCTTAAGTAGATATAATGTGGGAAGTTCACAAGAGAACTTAACAAGGAGTCTATTCTATATTAGAGTCCTATTTATACAAAACATGCTTAGTCTGTACTACTAATAATTAGTCCTACCCTTATGTCCATGTTGTATCCTCATATTTGTCTCATTTCCTACTCAAGGCCATCATGTTGTATATATGTATCCTGACATCATCTTCTAGATTCTTCCTCTATGTTCTAGGCCTATGATATCACATCATGTGACAGGTCATGTGACTGCAGTATCATGTACCTCTTCATTATCTAAAAGAAAAGAAAAACAAAATCTATATAAAATCAGAAAAAATAAAATAAAATAAAATAAAAATTGTTAGTGTCCAAAGTATTACATAACACTGTATAATAAATTGTTAACTTAAGAAAATGGAAAAGTTTACAAGTTTAGTAGTAGTATTTAGTAATGTTTGAGGTTTTAAATTTTGCAAAGTAGTGGGTTCTCTTACAAGTTTTATAAAGATATTAGCTATACTAGTAGAAATGTATAAGAGACAATATAAAAATATAGAACATTGACTAGTACTAGATGAGATTAAGAAATATAGATCAGCAGAAGTATATTATTTAAAAGTGAGCCCAGATAATCATATAATACTAGTATAAATCAATAGTCTCTATTATTCAAATCTTAAGTTCAAAAAGTCAAACAAAAAACAAACTCTTGTATTGAAAAGCATAAGAGAACTCAATAAAGTTCCCATTACAAAGTAGTCTACCTGATATACTATATACTATAGTCTATATACATACTATAACTAACCTACTCCAAAGTTTATATACTTTTTATAAAATTAATATACTATAGTCATATTATATAACATTATTTCAAAACCTTTTATAATCTTCTCTATACTGCATCTCTATAAGACTTTGTGACTGCAAACACATCACTTCTCTCTCTCATACTACCATTGTGTATGGTAGCACCTAACAGAAAAATTGCAAATACAAACCTTTTTACTACTACTTTAGTCATGTCTAACCCAGCAGAGTCCAAAGATGTCTCTAAGGATATACAAATAGATGCCCCAAGAAATAGATCTACTATAGCCAGCACAAACTCATCAATAGAGTCATCAGTGCTTTCTAAAGCATTTTCCATTGAGTATTCAGCTTGTATGGAAACCCAAAGTGCTGACCCTAACTGGGCTAACCAAACTAAAGATGAACTTTTCAAATTATTGTATATGACTCCCAATGGAGGGAAGTTAAACATCTATGGTCTGGCTAATAATACAGATAGCATACTTTTATCTTATGTAGGTCTTGCTTATAATATACATCCTCAAGTACTTCCTATTAATAGTAGCATTTCTTCTTTATCATATAAAGAGCTTTAGCTAGGCAATCCCAATTTGTAGGATGGCCATACTAATCTGATCTCTATGTTCAAACAAAACACCTCTTAAGAAATTGATGTCAATAACATCAAGATCTCACTCATGTATATTTCAGACTTCATCAATAATAGAGAGCTGAAGAACAATAGAGAGGCAGACATTCCATTCCTAAGTAATTTTGGTCAAATCACATTTGACTTTATTTCTTCTATATCTAAGGAAGGATGGGACCAACTCAAGATAGACAGAGACAACAAGATATTTCATGAGCTTATCAAGAATGAATTTACTACCAAGGTACCTATATCAAGCAAAGGAAAAAAGGCTAATAAATTCCTACCTGTCAAACTGGTTGAATTCTTAAAATTATCTCTGCTTCAACTTTTCACAAGGCCATTAAAGAAAGTTTTAGAAAAATCAAAATTTTACAGAAAAAATGCTCCTAGTAAATATAAAAAGACAATGGAAATAACTAAACTTTCTTATGTACAAGTCTCCTCAAAGAGCATCAACAACATCCTTAAAATCAAGAAAAATTTCCCTGAGCTCTCAAATAAGAAAATCAAAGAACTAAACAAGTTAATCTTCAGCAAATCTAAAAAACCAAAGCCCAAAATTAATATGACAACTAAGGGCTCTTCTTACAAGCAAGTTATTGTTTCTATGAGTAATAACAATGCCAAAAGATTCATAACTGCTTTAAGTGAGCATGTCGCAAACCTCAACCAAATCCTCGAAGGTATTAAATCAGACCTAATTATCAACTTCATTTACATTGATTATCATAAACTAATTATTATATCCAATGAAGTTGTATCTCTGTCAGATATCAGCATCATCAACAATTATGTCAAAAATTGCAACAATATAGATACCAATAATATCCAAGATATATAGCTCCCTCAATCAAAGCTGTATCTGAAAATACTCAGTATTCCATACCTCATGGAAGATATAAACATACCTATTAACTTTGATGTGATGGAAGTGTTCATAAAATTGACACATATCTTCAACAATATTAAAATCATGTCTAAACCATATATTGTCAAAGTATCCCCAAAATCTGATATGATAATAGTATAGATTGATATATGGGACTCTCAAAGTGGTTTGGCAGCCAAGTTGCTAATCAACTGCTGCTTCAATATTGGTAGCTTTATTGCCACTATTTATAGTGTAAATATAAATCCTGGTGTTCTACAACACAAGAATTGCTGCAAGTGGGACCATACTACTTTTGCATGCCATTTTCAAGAGACTAGGTACCTAAAGTGCAATAGTCCTCATAAAGTCAAACATCATCACTATTTCATCTGGTATTATAAGACAAACTTCAAGATCAACTCTCTCTGCCTCAAAACCAAACAAGGCAAACCATACCCTCATTCATTCAAGTGTATCAACTACAAGGGCAACCACCAAGCAGACTCCAATACTTGCCTATTCTGGCATTATCATTTCAACAAAGAGTAGTATGTGAAGAAGTATTAGAAACTTCATGATTCTAGAAACCAATCAATTTATTTAAATGTGAATGGTAACAAACAATAATTTTAAGGACATCAAAATTTTCTCACAAAATGTGCAAAAGAATAACCTCATTGTCAATACAATCTTAGAAACTCAATTTGCATTTAACATAGTTTTTATTCAAGAACTATTCTAGTCAACCATCTATACTATTCCAAGCTCAAAAAATAGAGATGGAGAAGAACTAGTTAGAGTACCAAATCACCCCAACTGGCTTATGTTTGTGAATATGTTATCAAGTATCAATAGCTATCTAAAAGTCATCACTTATGTAAACATTAAACTTTTCTCTTTTTAGTTCTCTCTTTATAAAGACATTTTTAATCACAGAGATATTTCACTGATCTCATTCTTCAATAACAATGACATTCTCTTTTTAATCAATATTTATTCAGATTCATTACAATCAGCTTTAAAGTATCTTAAGGATACTGAAGTTGATATTTACAATGTCCTTGTTATGACAGGCAATTTTAATATCAGAGACAGCTTGTGGAATCCATTATATCCTTATCATTCTACTCATAGTAATTTTCTTATAGACATTATGGACTCTTTTTCTTTAGGATTATCTTATCCTACTAACTCCATCCCTACTAAATATTCAGACAACAATCAAAGTTCAAACTTGGCCACTGACTTAATGTTCCTTAAATATAGTTTAGAGAAATTAGACAACCACATCATTTATTCTGATTGGCGACTGTCTTTGGATCACACCTCTCTCACTGTTACTATACCAATTGTAGAACAATACATTCACAACAAGAAATACTCAATCATCAAAGATAGTATGAAAGAGAAATATTTCATCAAAGACTTGATCAAGAATATCAAAACTATTGACACTAGCAACTTAACTGACATCAATTCACTTGAAAATATCATTAATTCATTCACTAACGCCATTGAAAAAACATGGGAAAAGAACTCAAAAATTGTCATCAATATCTCTAGGTACTTGAAGAGCTGGTGGAATATGAATTGCAGTAGGGATCTGGAGAAATATAGGTTAACTAGGAGTCTGGTAGACTGGAAGCAATTCAAGAAAACAGTTAAAAGTACCAAACATTCATTCTTTAATCAGAAAATCCAAGAAATATTAAACAAGACAAGAGAACCTTAGAAGCTTATAAACTGGATCAAGAAATAAAAACTCCCAGAAGTCAAAGCTATCAAGTACAACAACCATCCATGCTTAGAGATTGACAATCTTTGGCATGCTCTCCACTCCATCTTCAATCTAGCTCAAAATCATTAAGTCAATGTCGATATTTTAGAGAAAATTCCAGACAAACCATCTAAAGGGTGGCCATCTCTTTTAAAAGAAGAGTTCACCAAATCCATTGCTAAGTACAACAACTCATCTGCTCCTAAACCTGACAAACTTTCATAAAGCCATCTCAAATATATTGTTAATGATGAAGTATGTCTTGAAAAAATCATAAGTGTTGCTAACATGTGTTTTGGATTAGGATTGTAGCTATTGTACTTCAAATCTTCAATGACAATCATTATTCCCAAACCAAACAAGGAGTCTTACAATTCTCTGAAGTCATATAAACTCATAGTCCTCCTCAACACATTAGGAGAACTTATTAAGAAAGTCATTGGCAAATATCTCCAATTTCACTTGATTTCAAACAAATTTATCCATCTGTGCCAGTTAGAAGATCTCAAGCAAAGATCAACCACTGATACTAGTGTTATCCTTACTCACTTTATCTGCTCAGATTAGATCAAAAATAATATAACAAGTATATTGGTGTTTGATATTGTATAATTCTTTCTGTCCTTAAATCATTGGCTTCTCCTGCTCATTCTTAGAAAGGCTAGGTATAATTCCAAAGTTGTCCAATCCTTTTCAAATTATTTAGTAGGTAGGAAAATGTGGTATTGTTGAAACAATATTTTCTTCTCATCTTTTCAATGTTAATGTTGGTATGGGGCAAGGCCCAGCCCTCTCCTCTATTTTATCTGCTTTATATATTTCTCCAGTTTTTTACATTCTTAAAAAGCATTTAAAAAATCTAAATATTCCAGTTTCTGTCTTATCTTTTGTTGATGATAGTCTATTTATTGTCCAGAGTAAATCTTTGACAATTTCAAACACTCTTCTTTTTTGTAGCTATAATGTCATCTTTTCTCTCTTAGAAAAGTTTGGCCTCATATTAGAATATGGAAAGATAGAAGTCTTTCATTTTTCTAGATCACATAGAGTCTTCAATCCTTCTCCTCTTGATTTATTGGAAATTAGCAGTCTTTTGTTGATATCCAGAGATTTATAGAGATATCTAAAATTTATCTTTGATAGAAAGCTGTTATTCCATCAACATATTGATTTTTATACAAACAAAGTGATTTCAATCATCAAATGCATGAAAATCCTTAGAAATTCCACTTAAGGTCTTTTCTCACAACAGAAATAACTTTTATACAGAAGTTGCATCCTTCCTATTACCCTATATGGTTTCTAACTATAGGTTTATAAGAGAGTACCATTATCATATCTGCTTAGGGTACTCAACCAAATGCAACAAAGAGCTGCTATTTGGATTCTTGGTATATTCTGTATTTCTCTCTCCTTTGATGTTGAAACTATTGCAGAATTTATACCTATCAATCTTTATCTCTACAAACTTAGTAGTAGAGCTCAATTAAGAGCCTATTCACTCCCATATAACCGCATCTTGCATTCTTGACTAGAATCAAGATTAACTAACTGCTATAATTCCCATCATCTTTCCTTGGACTCACTAACTTGTTATTAAAGGAAAAATATCAAAGGTACTATTGCTGACATGGACAATAGGTTTAAAAAAGTTTTTTCTTCTTTTGATTCACTAAATAAAGAGTTTTCTCCTAGTTCTCATCTTATTAACATTTTTCCTAGTTGTTTTTCTTTTCATTCTTTTATCAAACATAGCAGTAGCAATCTTCAAGATCATTCTCATCAGCTCAACAACATTGCTATTATGTTCTCACTAAATCACTTACATACTCTTGTCATCTCTGACACTGGTATTAAGAACAATGTTGCCACATTTATTACTTATATTTACATCCACAATAAACCCATCATCAAAATAATACATTATGTAGCTAACATTACCTCAACAGAAGTTGAACTCTTTGTCATTAGATATGGCATTAATTAGGCTGTCAACTTACCAAGGATTTCAAAAATTGTTGTCATCATAAACTCAATCCACACTGCAAAGATGATCTTTAATTTATCAATTCATTCTTTTCAAACACATTCAGCCTTCATTTCTAAAGAGCTCAGAAAGTTTTTCCTTGCCAATAACAACAACTCAATCACTTTTTGGGAATTCAAAACTGGAAAATGATGTTCCAAGCATTGGATCAGAAAGGATATCAGTTCCTTGAGCTTGTTAATAATAACAACAATCCTATCAAGCCATCCTATATTAATAGAGGATCATAGTTGAAATTTATCAATCATTCCAATTATTTATGTACAAGAGCAACAAGAGCTATTGTTAATCATGCTCCAATCAGCAAATATATGCTGCTGTTGTGGCAACTACTAGACATAAAGTCCAATAATCGCACAAGGTAGCAAAACTCTTAGTAGGCTATTAATGTGGAGATCACAAGAGAACTTAACTGTTGTAGACACAAGCCCTTAGAGTTGAACAAGTGAATAAACCTTATACCGGGTTGATACAAGAGAACTCGATAAGGAGCTCCTACTCTATCTACCACTATATATATGTTTCTGTCCTGGTCCGTGCTATAACATTATATTAAGTCCATGCTTCGCCCTCATGTCCTATTACTCATCCACATGTGTTTTCCATAAGGCCACCATGCTTCCTACATGTGCCCTGACGTCATACC
>Ga0157364_1000813_pt1 | contig 23881 bp, 23 predicted proteins | sample AttsexASBM2_FD_111476 | JGI IMG/M metagenome (GOLD analysis project Ga0157364, IMG submission 111476) | Fungus gardens microbial communities from leaf cutter ant in Ribeirão Preto, State of São Paulo, Brazil - Atta sexdens ASBM2 | ecosystem: Host-associated > Fungi > Mycelium > Unclassified ...
CACAGACTATCACTATTTTATACATATACTTCTGTGTCTAAGGGTTAGATCTCAGACTTAACAACATCAATTTTCATCAATTTACATTAATCTTTATTTTTTATTATCTGTATTGATCTTAATCATCATTGTTATCATTATTGAACTTCTGAATCACTTCTAAACCTCTGAGAGTGTACCTAAGGTTCAGATATCACAAATAAGTAAGTAGTTTATTTTGTGATAGTTTTAAGTAAAAGTAAAACCTTGTATTGGTTAACATAAGAGAACTCAATAGAGTTTCTAGTACAGGTGTGTTTACTCTTTATATTTTTAGTACATGATCTATACACATCTTATATCTGGCCTATTCTAAATATTATAAGTTATGTAGATAAGAGTTATCATCATCTCTAATATATGATATTATTTCTTTGATATGTCACATGATGTTGTAACCATAACTATGACAGTCACACATGATATAACACTGTTCCTTTTTTTACTAAGTCTAAAAGTAAGAAAAAGAAAAGAAAAGAGATAATAGAAAATAAGAAAGATTTAAATATAAGAAGAGAGAAATAAGAAAGAAACAAGTCTACTGTCTTTGATTCTAACATTCAGTGATACTGAGCCAGATAAGCTCAATAATTTCTTGTTTTAATACTGTTTGTATTTTTATACTAATTCTACTCAATTCAATACTGGATTTGTGAAAATTAATTTGCAATATCATATCTCTTAGAGGTTGTCTAGAACTTGTTTGAGGTAAGTTTTAACCAAGAAGACCAGAACATCTTCCAAGACTGAATTTTAGACTGGAACTGATTTTATGATGAACTTCACTAGTATTTTAGACTTTCTAGCTTTGTAGATAAAGCTACAAACATATTAGATTGTTATGACTTAAGACTGAGAGTTTAGTCAAAAGAAGAAACTTTGTATTGTTTAACACAAAAGAACTCAGTAAGATTCTTAATACAGATATGTCTACTTTATATACCTCTGGTATATAGTTTGTACACATCTACATCTAGCTTACCCTAAATATTATGAGTCTATATAATTAAAGTCATTATATTTTTTATAATGTGTGATATCACCCTTCTACTATGTCATATTATATTGTGACTGTGACTGTAATGTTCATGATCTGTGTGATAGTTGTCATTTCTGGTCATGTTATCTTGTTTTTTTTATGTTTAAAATAAGAGATAAAAAGAAAAAGAAATAGGAAAATCTTAGTAAAAATAAAGTTTGGAAATAATATTTCTACTTAAAATATGAACTTTATGGATTATGTTTTCTAACTTGGATAAACTACTACTAACTTATCCTAAAGACCATATATTACATACTATATAAGATCAACATACTATTAACATGTTGTATGATATTATCTTTTTAGAATATTTTATATCTTTTTATGTGTCATATAATTTTGTGATAGTGACAGTGACATTTATATGTAATATCATACTATAATTCTAATTTAAGTTCTAATAAAGAAAAAAAAAGAAAATAAATAAGAAAATAAAATAAAAACAAAGTCTACTATCTTCAACTCTAATAAAGGGCTATATTGAACTTACCTGTGTAGCAATGAGTTCAGTTAGACTTAACACATTTACTTTTTCTAATCCTCATTTTCTCTTTTTATATTTTGGTTCTTAGTCAGAACTACTTTAGTAAAATTTTGTATTCTTGTTAACTCTAAGTTTACTTATTGTTTTATAGACTCAAAATTCATATATACTTATAATTTAAAGATCTCTTTAATTTTACTAGTTGAACTCTACTTTTTTGATAATTTGTCAAATAGTACAATTTATGAAGTTGTTATGTCCATAATCTTTCTTTCTAGTGAATATTATTATGATTAAGGACTAAGAGTTAAGTTAACAAATGAACCTTTTATTGGATTAATATAAGAGAACTTGCTAAAGTTTCTGAGTATAATATATCTATCTTCTATATGTTAGACTGTTAGTTTATACTATACTAAACCTAGTCTATTCTAAACAGCATGTATATTACATACTGTTAACATGTAGTTATAACATTATTCTCTAAAACTTTCTATGTATTTTGATATACTATATGACTGTTACAACTATCACATATTAAGTTATATAGATTATAATCATAAAATTACAGTTATACAAGATATCATACTAAAACTCTAATTCTAAGGTTAAAATAAAATAAGATATAAAATAAAATAAGAAATAAGAAATAAAAATAAAATAAACAAAGTCTAATATTTGCAGGTTTTATACTAATATCTGAGACTTTCATATTTATCTCTAAGAAATTCAATATTATTATCATTAGTATAATTTTATGTAGGTTATAAATTTACTATAAAAGAGAAAATTAGTGAAAAAAGTAAAATAATAAATTGTTTTACTACTTACTTACTATTGTATACTAAGCACTCCTACTCAGCTTATACATATCTATCACAAAAATTATATTTCTCTATTTTCACTAGCTTTTCCTTATTTCCATAAACTTTCTTTGGCTATTTTTCTTTTACTTTCATTAATAGCTACTTAAAGACCTAGTCTTATGAGGAAATATTAAGGACCTCCTAGTTTCTATTCTAGTCCATTACAGAAGAAATCTTGATACTTTCCATCATGTTGGACTTCTTTTCCAATACTATTAACTAGAGTTTTTTGAACTTCTTTTTTTACTACTGATATATCTTTTCCTCAACATGCTTCCTATCTACTTCCTTTTTCTGCTTTAAGTATACTTGCTTTTTTATTTTGACCTTTACCACCAACTGAGTCTTCTTAGCTATCCTTACTTCTTTTTGTTACTACTTCTAGACAGGCTATGAGTATCTACTTTTTGGCTATATACTATATATTATCTTTTTTTAACATTCTAGAATCTTGAAATTTGTGTTCAAGAAATTTAATAATATAGTAAGAGAATTGTGAGAAAATATATTGTTAAGAAAAAAAGAAGTATAATTTTTTTCTTTTGTATTGACTTATAGAATAGTCATGTGTTTTCCAGATAAACTAAATAAAACTTCAAAGGCTCAGTTCTAAGAAAAGAATACTATTATATGTTGAAGTCTAGCTTTGCAAATAACCTGTCTTGTGTGATAATATTATTTTTCTCTAAACTTCACAAGTACTCAGTCTTTTATAGCAGATTTTCTTCTATTCCAAACCTATTCCTAGTTATTTCTTTGCAGATTATTTCAATCAAACATCTGTTTAGCTTGGAGCTGAGCTTAGAAACTTATCTCACTTAATATGGATAATTGCTAGACTATATAATAATAATATCACTTGAGTTTCCAAGTGTTTTATATACTTATTATAGTATTTAAGGACTGGTAGATACTTTGTAATTTCCAGTCTGATAATTAACCATAGTATTTGACTAAAGTTCTACTACTATTAATACTAAATTCCAGTATTAAAGACAATATCTTCATTTTATTAAAACTCTCTCTTTTAAACTTTATTTTACTCTCTAAAGTTGTGACCAAGTAATATATAGACAGTACAGTATATAAGCTGAAGCCAAGATTATTCCAGAAGTCTACAACTCTGTTTTTTGATAAGTTTTCATACTTGTCAAGCTTCAACTAACATTGCAGACTTTTCTCTCTAAGTATAAACTACATCTGACACTTTATCACAAATTTACTGTTAGTAGCAGAAAAAAGTATGATTTTGGTAGTATATAATAGATTGTCAAAGATAATACATTTTATAACAATAGCAAAGGAAATATTAGCAGAGGAATTAGCAAGACTGTTTAAGAACAATATGTAGAAATTACATAAATTACTAAAGAGTATGATATTAGATAGAAGACTATATTTTACATTAGAGTTGATAAAGGGATTGAATAGAATGTTGGGAATTAAAACAAAGTTGTTAATGGTATTCTGCCTACAGATAGATAGGCAGATAAAATGAATAAAGATTCATACCTCAGCAACCAAGATCTATAACAGCCTCTTAGAAGATGAATAAGTGACAAACTTATTTGGAATACAGATATCAAACAATTTTTAACTTTAGCTTATATACTATATTTCTATTTGTCTTATATATTTTGAAGAATATACTTAGAGAGATTGGAAAGATAATTACTATTGTAGCAACTACTTGCTGGAACAGCACTTGTAGTTTGCTTACTTCAGCAAAGCTCTCAGTTAGCTATCTAGTAGTAGGGATTACAAGAGAACTCAACAAGGAGCCCTCGCTGTATTGCTCCTCTATTTATATAAGTACAAGGTAGTCCATGCTACAACAATATTTACCTGTCCTAATGTCCTATTACTAAGGCCACCATGCCATATACATGTACCTTGACATCATACTCTTAATCTCCATTGTACATGTGTGTACTATGTGTATACCATGAGGAACTGTTGTCCCTTGATATCATCTCTAACTCTAACTCTTCTCTAGACTCTTCTCAATCCTTTCAGACCGCTCTAGACTATTCTAGCTTATATCACATGACTTCCAGGTCACATGCTCTCCATCCATTATAGACTAATTATTACTTACTGTTCTATGTCCAGCTAACCCTAACCCTAGCCAAAGTCTGTCTACACTCTTGTCTTATAACAATTATATCTGAAGGGTAGAAAAGTATGTTTTTACTAATACCAAAAATAGTATCAGTTTTAGTCAATTTTCAGAATAAGAATTATAGTATATTTATCTGGCTTATATACTAAATAGTCTACCAAAGAAAGTATTTAAAGAAATAGAAACTATAAGCAATTAACCTAAGTCTAGGTAGTTCAAAATAAACTACTCACTTATTTGTAATATTTGAACCTTGGGTGTACTCTTAAAGGTTTAGGAGTGATTCAGAAGTTCAATAATAATGGCAATGATGATTAAGATCAATATAAATGATAAAAAATAAAGATTGATATTGTTAAGTCTGAGATCTAATTCTCAGACACAAAGATATATGTTATGGAACACTTTGAACACTAACTTTTTTCTTTTTTCTTTTATCTATTTTTCTTGATTTTATATTTCTTTTCTTTTGAATTTATTTTTCTTTTTCTTTTTATTAATGATAAAGGGGTATGTGACATTGCAGTCACATGACAGATCACATGATGTGACATCATAGGCCTAGAACAGGGTAGAAGGATCTGGAAGATAATGTCAGAGCACATGGTAGTCTTGAGTAAAACATGAGGCAAACATGAGGTAGTAGTATGGACTAATCTGTAACAGTATAAATAAGACTCTAATTTAGCAGAGGCTCCTTGTTGAGTTCTCTTGTACTTTTCTCCACTTGATTGCTTAACTGAGAGCTTTATCACTTGTGTTATTATTGGACCTTGTGTCTAGTGGTTGTCACAACAATATATATAAAATAGTAATAGTCTATACACAAGTTGTTTCCATTACATAATCAAAACTTGTACCTGATGGGGGCTGTTATCTGTTATAATAGATGTCAGGCTAATTTTAAAAGGTAACTAATTATGTCATTATATTGATATACTTGTATCTTTATGAATACTGATCTCTATATAATATATGATATATCATTAGAAACTGTTTAATGAGTATCTTCCAATATAAGTTTAATTGTGTGAATTCATCTAGCTATTCATAAGATATTAGCAAACAAAGCTTTTATAGTTACTGATAGCCTGATATCTTGGTTGTTTGTTATTACTTTTGTACATCCAATATATATGTAAATAGTTCTTATTTGAAGCTTTCCAGTACAACTGTTATGGAATGCTTTGACACTAACATTTTCTTTTATCTATTTTTCTTGATTTCTTTTCTTTTGAATTTCTTTTTCTTTTTCGTGATGATAAAGAGACATGTGACATCGCAGTCACATGACATGTCACATGATGTGATGTCATAAGCCTAGAACATAGTGGAAAGATCTAGAAGATGATGTCAGGGCATGTGTATACAATATGGTGGCCTTGAGTAGGAAATGAGGTGAACATGAGGTTGTAGCACAGACCAGATGTATTTAGTATATATAGAACTCTAATTTAGCAGAGACTTCTTGTTGAGTTCTCTTGTGAACTTCCCACTAGATATCCACCTAAGAGATTTACTCGCTTGTGATGTTATTGGTCTTTGTGACTGGTAGTTGCCATAACAACAACTTAGTTTGTGAAGATCAGTCTACTAGTTGTAAAAATACAAGCTAAATAAAGTTTGTAACATTATCTATAGATTAGAATAGATATAACTAGATTGTGATATAATATAAACTATTTTATGAACTTAATATTGTTAAACATAATTTATACTTAAGAGACAAAAGTCTAAAGAAAATATATAAGATTTGACAAGTATGAAAACTTATTAAAGTTTAATAAAGATTTGAACTTTCTAAAATAGTCTTGGCCTTAACTTATATATTGTATCTCTTATTAGGTATAGGATTGTAATTTCAGAAAAAGATTTTGAAGAGTGAAATTAAAAATTATAAGAAGAGAATAAAGTGTGTTGTTATTGATTATCAAGCTAACTATTTACAGAATAGCTATCAGTCTTAAATATATAAAATAACTAAAGAAGTGATTAAGTGAAATTTTAAGCAAATATTTTAGTTATGAAATACTAAAAAGAGTTTAGATTGAATAAGAGAAAACTCTATATAAAAGACTGAGATTATACAAATTTTGAAGAGAGATAGATAGACAATGAAAACAAGTACAAAGAACTATAGATTTTGATACAAAGAAAGCTAAATAACTATGAATTTTTTAATAAAAATAAGTCTATTATAAAAACAAAAATATTAGTGAAGTTTTGATGCAAATAATCTATTTTATATACTATAGTCTGTAGTTTATACATAACTTATTCTAATCTACTCTAATACTATATGTATCTTCTATAAAGCTAATATGTCTTAGCCATATTGTTATAATATCATTTATTATAAATATTCTTTACAATCTTTTTATACAATATATAACTATAGTATGTATTATATTCTTATTATACTTTGTAATGTGTATGACTGTTATATTACTTTTCCTGCTTAAGTAAGAAATAGAAGTAGAAAATAATAAAATAATAAAATAAAAAACTGAAAATGTTCAAATTTATTTCTATAATTTCTAATAAACTAAAAGTTAGAATAATACTTGAGATTTTATATAGATTACAAGTAAAAGAAATAGTTTAAATAGCTTATTATAGTAGAATTTGTAGTTCATATAATAAAGTTTATACAAAGACTAAGATCTCACTATTTATAGTAAATTATAAAAAAGAGTTATAAATAAAAGCAAATATTAAAAGAAGAGAGAAAGTAAAAAAAATAACAGAATTTGTAAAGAGAATAATAAAGATACAAAAAAGTAAATATATTATTGAAAAAGTAATATTGAGTATAAAAGACTTAGTATTCTTTGAACAACCAAGTAAAAAGTTAATAAAAAGATAGATAAAGCTATATATAATAAAAGAAATTTGTTAAAGTTGAAAGCAATGGACTTTAATTATTTTCATTTTCTTTTTAATTTATTTTCCTATTTTTTTATTTTTAAAACTTAGAATTAGAGTTAGTTACAAAGAATGACATTATACAACGTACACCATACATATTGATCTTAAGACAAGCATACAGCTATTTAGAGTAGACTAAAAGTATATAAAATAGACAATTCTGTATAGAGTTTTTATTAAGTTTTCTTATGTTAATCCAATATAAAATTCTATTCATTAACTAACTCTAAGACCTCTGAATTATAACAAAATTGTATTAGCCAATTTTAAATTACTAAAGTTAATAAGAATTTATTTGGTGGTAAATTTAAGCAAAGTAGTAAGATATAGAAGACTAGTTAAAGAATAGAGAGTAAAAGAACTAATACTTGAAAAATTTAAGAAATAAAAAGTTTAAAAAAATATAAATAAGATGATAAAAGAATAGTAAAATACTTAGTATATTGAAAAAGATTTATAATAGAGAATAATATATGGAAAAAGAAAAAAAACTTAGAAAATATAAAAAAAGTAGTAATAAAGTTCAAAAAAACAACAAGTATAAAAATAAAGAGTTAGAAATAATAGAGAAAAAAAACTTTAGAAAAAAAGAATTACTAGCAAATTTGATAAAGTTTTTATTACAAAGTAGTTAATTTTATATACTATAAACTGTAGTTTGTATATATATTATAATTAACCTATTTTAAAGTTTATATTTTCTATAAGACTAATATATTATAGTTATATTATATAACTTCAGAACTTTTTATAATATTTTCTATATTATATTTTGTATAACTATTCTGTAATATGTGTTATATTTTTATTATAACTATAATATTACATATTTTATTAAATAATAAAAATGAAAACCAAAAAAAGAGAAAATACTAAGTTTATTATTTATAACTTTAATATTATCTTCTTTTTAAGGTTTTTCTATTATTTTACTCAAAAAATATCTTTGTTATATACTTTTCTAGTAACTTATTTCTTCTAAATCTCTTAATATTCAGATTCAACATTATTTTCTATATATTTTTCAAATTCTCTTTCTTAACTATTATAAAAAACTTACTACTTCATCAAAAATCAAATTATAAATATTACTAATCTTTATTGTCAATCTTATAAACTTCTTTTTTCTTAAATCTCAACTTTTAACCCTATTACAAAGTCTAATAAATTTTTGCTCAGTATTATTCTTATAATTATAACAACTTATTTTCTCTTACTATTAAACTTCTACTGTCTTGTAATATTTGAGGTCTTCCTATCAGAATTCTTGATTACCTAGCTCTATTATCTTATAGTTAGATTAGAAAATATTCTGTCTAATATCTTATCTAATTAAAATAGACTTTTAAGTATTTAGAGCAGCTATTTTTTCTTGTTATATACTAAGTCTATTACTTAAGAAATTACTAAACTATACACTTACCTTTAAAAAATCTTAAGAAAGTAGAATAAGAATTTTTAAAAGTAAGAACTACTTTATATAATAATACTATTCTAATATATTAGAATTACAATTATATAAGTATAGAATAATAATACTTAAGTAATCAGAAATAGTTTAGAATAAAGAAACTAAAATAAAAGAAAGTCAGAGTACTTTGTTATAGAATACTTTGAGCACTAATAATTTTTCTTTTCTTTTATCTAATTTCTCTGATTTTATATTAATTTTGTTTTCTTTTTTCTTTTCTTTTTATTTTCTTTTGGACAATAAAGAGGTACATGACACTGCAGTCACATAACATGTCACATGATGTAATGTCATAAGCCTAAAATAGGGTAGAAGAATCTAGAAAATGACATCAGTGTTATGGGATGCTTGGGACATGAACAATTTTTATTTCTTTTTCTTTTTCTTTTATTTTCTGACTTTATAGGAATTTTGTTTTGTTTTTCTTTTCTTTTGGACGATGAAGAGGCACGTGACATTGCAGTCACATGACATGTCACATGACATGATATCATAAGGCCTAGAATGTGATAGAAGGATCTGGAAGATGATGCTAGGGCATATATATACAACATGGTGGCCTTAAGGCAAGCATGAGGATGAAGCATGAACTATAGGGCAGGTTTAATTAGTAGTAGCATGGACCATAAACCATTTGTATAAATAGGTCCTTAATTAAGAAGAGGCTCCTTGTCGAGTTCTCTTGTGAATTCCCTACTTGATATCCAACTCTGAAATTTACTCATTAGTGAGATCATTGGACATTGTGTCTGGTGGTTGCCACAACAATCAGGATATATGAATATAACATAATAGTCTTAAGTAAAATATGAAGCAGATATGAGGATGAAGCATGGACATGAAAGCAGGTTTAATTATTAGTAGCATGAACCATGATGTAGTAGTATATATATAGAGTAGCAATACAGCAGAGACTCCTTGTTGAGTTCTCTTGTGATTGCTTACACTTAATATCTTATTGAGAAATTTGCTTGTTGTGTGATTATTAAACTTTGTATCTAGTAGTTGCCACAACATACTTAGTGAATACTTCTAAACCATAGAAAAGCAGATGAGTAAATGAGTGTGAATATAAAAAAGAATCACAGAACATAAATTAGCCAAAAAACATAAAAGAGAAAAGTCTCAGAAAAGCCAATTCTCTTACAAATCTTGTAAGTACTTAATTATTTATAATAAAGATAATTCTATTAAACTTAGTTTTTTATAATGGAATTCTCCTATTAATCTTTTTTAGTATCTCATACTAAAACCTCTACTTAGAGCTATACTCAAGTATCTTCTATTATTTTTACTTATATAAAACTAGTAATTATATTGTAATTTATTAGTTTAATAATTAAATATACAAGTTGAATATCTTTCAGACTTCATTCCATCTTCTATAGTTATGACTGTTAGAGTTATAAATATTGAATTTGGTTTTTATTTTATTTTATTTTATTTTTCCTTTTTTTTTTCTAATTTTCATTTTTATTTATTTTGAACTTAATTAAGATACATGATATAATATCATGCAAGTCATAGTCATATAATCATATGATACAATAGAAGGATATAGAAGATTTTAGAATGATAATATTATATAGTATATTATATATATACTAATCTTATAAATAATGCATGTTCTTTAAAAATGTTATATCCCAAACTCTAAAACATGTCTGAAACATGTCTGACTTTGATATAATATTAAATCTCCATGGTTATTTGGCTTTATTTGAATCAAAATCCACAGTAATATTTATCTATTTTTATTGTCTAATTATCTTCTTCAATTACTAAAACATCCACTCAGTGATTTGTTTTAATTACTCCTTTTATTACTTTATATATTTAAGACTAGTGATTACAAAGTAATAGCTAGCCTGATAATTGACTAAAGTTAATGCTAAATCTCCAGTGTCAATGGCAATATACTTTATTTCTCTCCTTATAATTTCTTACAAGACTATTCTCTGAAATTGCAATTACACAGCTTATAGGAGGCACAACACATAAGTTGAGGCCAAGGTTATTCCAATTATTAAGCTTATTGTATAGAGTTTTTATACTTTGTACATGTCCAAATTAACTCTATAGACTTTCATCTTCAAGTGTAAACCATGCATAACAAAAGTAGACTAAGTTTAGTATAGTACAAACTATTAGCCTAACATATATAAGGTAGATACTTTATAAACTATATTTGACAGTATTATCAGACTTCTAAGTCTACTATTACTTGTGGACAATTCTGTTTGTTAAATTTTCTGTCACAGTTCTACCTACAAATTACTCAGCTTTTAAATTGCACTTTATTAAATTTAATAACTTTCTTCCACTATAAATTTTCAACCTACTCTAGATCAACCCTAGTTCTATTGCTTTAAACACTCTTTGGTTCTATTTCTTGTCTTAGCAAACATTTTACTAGTTTGCAAGTAAATGTTATTCATATATTCTTTCTTAACTACTTTTTTTATATTTACAAGAGCTCTTTTATATTATGATTAAATGTCTTATGCATTCAGCATGAGCTAGAGTACAGGGTGATGACAATATGATCAGCTGTGCTCAAGTAATCTCAGTCAGCACCTCATGTAGTAGGTGTTGTATCCTTGTTCTATTCTTATATTTTATGACTTGATTGTCTTGTGTATAATAAACATTTTCCTTATTGTTACTTTGTATATATAGTGTAGGCATACTCCTGTATCCTTATGCTTTACCAATTGCACAATTTCCTTTTCTTACTCTCAAGCCTTTGCCTAAGTACAATCTGAGCTCCAAGCTAAGGTTGTAATATTTGGTAAAGTATCTGACAAGCTTATCTTGCAAGAGAGGTATATAGTGGATAATCCATGAACAAAATTAGGCAAAGTTACTGCTAGATAATAAATGAAACATGTGTAGTGTAGACTACAAAAGAAGAACCAAGACAAGTTTTAGAAGAACAGACAACATAGAGATGCTGTCAGAACAACTAGGATCTTTATAGATCACAAACAAAATCTTGAATGAAACAACAGAATAATCAAATAAAGCAATGTCTGTAGCACCAGTACCAGTGACAACAAACACAAACAAACAGGCTATTATGCCTAAGAACATAGTTCTAGATCCAGGATAGTTTAATAGGGACCAAACAAAATTTGAAGACTGGTAGAGAGGAATGAGATTATTTCTTAAAAGAAACAGGGTTATGGAGACCGACGATAGGATCACAGTAATCCTGGCTCACCTCAGAGGAGGTGTAGCAGGCATATATGCACAAAAGAAGCTCAATGAGCTAAGCAAAGAGTTAGAAACCTAGGATTGGAAAGAATTCATTAAAGAAATCAAGACAATGTTTAGCAACAAGACAAAGGCAACAGATACTGAATGGAAGATTGAGACCTTTAAACAAGAGAAATAGAACACAGTGGACTTCATGATAGAGTTTGAGGCCTTAGCCATGAAGGCAGATACAGATGAGCTATATGCTATCTTTTTATTGAAGAAGAATATATCATCAAAACAATATTGGAATACTCACCCATTGCAGCACCAGAGTCACTCAAGGAATAAAAAGCAACAATTAACTCAGTAGGACAAGGGTATGAGTCTATGGAAGGACATCAGGATTATAAAACAGGAATAGAAAGAACATACAGTGGATGAGGACAGCCTATGGATATTGGAAAGAGCAACAATAACTTCAAAGACAGAAAGCCAAAATACTTCAATTGTAACAAGTATAGGCATATGGCTAAAAATGTTGGAACAAGAAGAAAGAGAAAGAAACCAGAAAGTGTTTCAAATGCAACAAAGAGGAACACATCACAAAGGACTGTAAAGGGAAGTAGTCAATAAAGAAATGAAAGATCCAAGAAGAATCAGATAATGAAGATGACAAAGAGAACAATAAGAAGCAGGGTTTTGGAGAAGATTTTGAGTAGGCACAGTACGAGAGATCTCCCCTATAAATTCTCAGAACAAATATATTATTCCTAACCAACAGAGTAATGCTGAGAAAGAATTAAATATGCAAGCCAATATAAAGACAAAGAATGGCAAGAACCTCAAATTTAAGGTACTAGTGGATTCTGGATGCACTCATACAGGAATTGATAAACAACTGGTCAAGAAAAAAAGGATACAGACAAAGCCAATAAACTTCTCATTTGAAGTTTTCAATGCAGACTAAATGAAGAACAGAGAGATAACTAGAGTGGTACCTCTAGAAATTAATGGATATAAGAAATAGCTGGAAGTTGCAGTAACAGATTTAAACAGAACAGACATATTTCTAGAACATAACTGGCTAATCAAGCATAACCTGGAAGTCAACTGGAAAAATGGAACAATACAGTTTACAAGATGCCCAGAAAGTTGTAAGATGAAATATCAAGATATTGAGTTTAAAACTAGAAGAACACAGGCAACAGAAACCAAGGAATAGGACAATGGTGAAACTGGAAAGGAACCAGACAAGATGAACTCAGAGGATCTACTGTAATATATTCAACCATTTACTCATCTATTTAACAAGAAGAAATTTGAGAAATTACCAGAATAATGAGAATGGAATCACAAGATAAATCTGACAGAAGAAGCACCCAAGGAATTAAATACAAAGGCCTATGCAATGACATTGAAAGAAAAAGAAGCTCTCAACCAGTGGTTGGATGAACAACTAAAAGCTAGGTTGATAGTAGAATCAAAATCAAGATATACAGCTCCATGTTTTTATATTTCAAAGAAGGATGGTTCACTACAGCTGATTCAAGATTACAGGAAGCTAAATTAAGTCACCATCAAAGACAAGATGCCACTCCCATTAATAGGAGAAGTTATTGACAAACTGAAGGAAGCAAAGTACTTTAATAAACTCAATCTTATTTGGGGATACAACAATGTGCAGATAAATGAAGGCAATGAATGGAAAGTGGTTTTCCTGATGAACAAGGATTTATTCAAACCACAAGTCATGTACTTTGGACTGTGCAATTCACCAGGAACATTTCAAAGAATGATGAACAGTATTTTTCAGGAATTACTCTATGAAGGAGTATTGGCAAATTATATAGACAATTTTGTTATACTGGCCAAGATGATGAAGGAACTCAAAGAATGAATGATTAGATTTTTGAAGATTGCAGAAAAACACAACTTGTGTTTTAAAAGATCAAAATGTGACTTCAATATGGAGAAAATTCCAATACTAAGAGTAATCATTGGAAAAGGACAAGTCAAGATAGAACAAGAAAAGATCAAGACAGTCAAGGAATGGAAAATGCCAATGAAAGTCAAAGATATAGAAAACTTCTTAGGATTTGCAAACTTTTATAGAAGATTTATTCAAAATTTCAGTCATATGGCAAAACCATTAAATGAGTTAAAAGGAAAGAAGGAATGGACATGGAATGAAGAATATCAGAAGGCTTTTGAAGAGCTAAAGAAGAAGATTACAAGTCAACTGGTACTCTCTCTTCTGAAAAGAAAAGGAAAATTCAGAGTGGAAACAAACACCTCAGAATATGCCATAGGAGGAGCATTATCTCAAAACCAGGAAGGGTAATGGAAACCAATAGCCTTCCTATCTAGGACAATGCAACCAGTGGAAAGGAATTATGAAATCTATGACAAAAAACTATTGGCAATTGTTGAAGCCTTAGCAAAGTAAAAACAATATTTACTGGACATGATGGAACCATTCAAGATTTGGATGGATCATGAAAACCTCAAGTACTTCAGAGAACCTCACAAGTTAAATGGAAAACAAGCCAGATGGTACTTAAAGTTACAAGACTATAATTTCATTCTACAGCATATATCTGGGAAAATAAACACCAAGGCAGATATTCTATTAAGAAAGGATCAAGTAAATACATGAGATGACAACAAGGATGTTCAGATGCTCAGAGAAGATTTATGGGCAAGAAGAACAACTACCAAAATAACAGTGATCAGAAGAAATAAGATGACAGGAGACTTGGAGTTGCTGAAAGAAATACAAAGAAATAATACAAAGGAACACAAAGTGGAACAGGAGTTAAAAAAAGGAGATGGTCTAATCTGGGAGCAAGATGGAATAACCTATATAGACAGACAGATATACATTCCAAACAACAGGAAGATCAAAGAATAAATTTTACAAGAAAATGATGATTCTACAGATGTAGATTACCCAGAACAACAAAGGATGATGGAATTGGTCAAAAGGAACTACTGGTGGCCAGGACTCAAGGAAGATGTCAAAAAATATGTTCAAGGATACTTCAAGTGTCAACAGAATAAAGTCCAACATCAGAAAAATCTAAAGAATTACACCCACTTGATATACTACAGGGACAATGGCAAGAGATCAGTATCGATGTTATTGGACCACTACCCAAGTCAAATAGAATGGATGCTATTGTGGTAATAGTAGACAGATTTACAAAGATGATCAGGCTAAAGATAACAATGACCAATATATCTTCAGAAGGTATAGCAAATATTTACCAGGATGAAATTTGGAAGCTTTATGGAATTCCAAAAAAAATACTTTAGTGACAGATAACCATAGTTTGCATCAAAATTTATGAAAGAATTCATGAAAGTACTAGGAACTACAAGACAACTGTCAACAGCATATCATTCTTAAACAGATAGACAAACAGAAAGGATTAATCAGGAAGTAGGAACATCCCTGCAACACTATGTCAATTACCAACAAGACAATTGGACAGAATAGCTAGCAGCTGCAGAATTCCAATATAATGACAAAAAACATATAGCAATAGGTAGAACACTATTTGGAAACTTAACTTTGGAAGATATCCATGGAAGGGCAATCTTGTGGCACAAACAGAGTTTCCAAAATTAGAAGCTTTTCTTACAGGCTTACAGAGAAGTTGAGAAGAAGCTACAAAGTCTATAGAAGCAGCACAAGAAATGATGAAGAAGCAGTTTGACAAAAAACAAAGGAATTCTCAAGAATTGAAGGTTGGAGACAATGTGTGGTTGGAAAACAAGAATATCCATTCAAACAGACCCTCAAAGAAGCTAGACCAGAAAAGATATAGACTCTTTAGAATCTCAAAAGATATTGGTCTAAGAACATTTTAGCTTGAACTTCCAGAAGGATAGATAATTCATAATGTGTTCAATAAAGACCTGCTGACAAGGTGCAGGAAACCATATTTCAAAGTACAACATATGGAATCAGCACCTCCACTGACAATTATTAATGAAGAAGAAGAATACAAAGTTGAAGAAGTATGGAAGTATAGTAAACAAGGAAGAGAGATGCAATACCTGGTATATTGGAAGGGCTACAGAGATGAACATGATCAATAGATCACAGAAACAGGGTTGTCTCATACAAAAGAGGTGATAGAAGACTATTAGTCAAGGATTTCAAGTCAAAACCTATAAAGAGGGGGGATAAAATCCTACTTTCAACAATTCACAACAACACTCAAATCTTAAAGAATGATGTCTTCCCAAATCATTAACAACAACAATTACACAACTGCTCCTACTTCTCCTAACCCATACATCACCAGGAAATTAAACAATATGGATGAGGCCAAGATATTTAAGAAGAAACACAATAACTGGATCAAATTATACCACAAGACTGTTACAACCTTAGACTTGGCTCAGGTTGCAACTTAGGCAAAAACTTGAGGAAGGATAGGGATAGAGTTCAATTGGTAAAGCATAAGGACTACAGAGTAATATCTATGCTATATATACAGCTAGTCCATGAGGCAAGTATCTGTAGTACATGAGGAGAACGAGTCATAGAATATGAGGATGAAGCAAGGACAGTACATCTACTACATGAGGTGCTGACTGAGCTACATGCAGCACAGCCAATCATGTCATCAATACCCTTTGCCCACATCCATGCTGCATCCAGGAGGTGTTGATTGTAACAATACAGCACATGTGTCAAGTTTACAAATGGTGGACTTAGTTTTCTCTATTTTATCTTTCATTTTCATTTTCATTTTGGTTTATTTTCTTATTTTTCTATTTTTAAAACATAGGGTTAGGGTTAAAGACAGAAGCAGAGAATGGAGTAGAAAGGTCTAGAACAAATGACATCATACAACATATATACCACATGTTGATCTCATGTGCTACATATAGTCGTTTAGGGTAGGGTGCACAGTAGTGAGCATGGACCATCAGTAGTAGTATATAAGGTAGATTAGTTTGTAAAGAGATCTCTATCGAGTTCTCTTGTATTACTCAATACAAGGGTTGTTCTTCTGTCTCACTTTAAAGACTTAAGATCATAACATTAGAACTCGATTCCTATTCCAGAGACCACTTAACACTAGTCTTCTCTATACTCACTCTACCATCATCCTTGACTAAAGGACAACACTGTCCTTTAGTCAAGAAGAGACAGCCAGACCCTAGGCATAAGGGGTATACCAATCAGAAGGGGGAATTCTGATCGTTCATCTGTATCAAAGCCCACTGGTACATGGTAGACATACTACTCTTGTGTGGATGTGTTCTTTACATCTTCATTCTATCAGTCTTGTGCTACAGATCCATTTGTGGTTTGTCTACATAGAGAAATGTCAGTTCGTTCTTAAAACAGCTGACTAGAGTAGAACATCCTTCTTAGAACAAAATTATATACATTTCTCTTAGGGCAGTAGTCAGTAGACAGGAATAGTCAGTAGATGGTGTAGACAGGACAAGAAGAATGCCTGTTATCACTTACTGAGAATTCTGTCATCTTCAGAGTATGAGTCTGAGAGCGAAACTAGCACATGTTCTGCTCTCCTCTTATATACATCTTTGCCACCATCACCACCACCACCATCATCATCACCAATTCCCATTGACTCCCCACCATACTACGATATGAGTCAAATAAATCTTTATGAGATCATCTAACAACAGCAGGAGCAACTGGCGGCAATGCAGATACAAATACAAGCTCTGCTTGCAGGAGCAGGAGTAGGAGCAGGAGGTGCAGAGAGAGAGGTGACGGGGTCCAACATGGGACCTCACATGGAGGTGGCCAAGCCAGCCATCTTCAATAGAGAAGCAGGAAAAGTAGGAGGATTTGTAACCGCATGTAGATTATATTTGAGGATGAAGATGAAGGAAGTGACAGTAGAAGAACAAGTTCAATGGGTCCTCTCATATGTGCAAGGAGGATCAGCGGACGTGTGGAAGGAGAATGTCATAGAGGAATTAGAAACAGGCGAGATAGTAGAAGAATTTTTGACAAGTATAAAGAAGGAATTCGGTAGTGGAGAAGAAGAGTCAGTGAAGGCGGCGGAACTAAGAAAGTTAGAACAAGGAGGAAGAACTATGGAAGAGTTTGTACAAGAATTTAAGAGAGTGGTGAGAGGAAGCGGGTATGAGGGAAGGCCGTTGATAGAGGAGTTTAAGAGGAAGATGAACAGAGGGATAAGAAAGAAGTTTATGGAGGCTGAAAACCAGCCAGTCTCTATCAAACAATGGTATAAGAGGGCAATGGCCCTCGATAGAAACTGGAGAGAGAGCAAGAGGAAAGAGGAAAGACTGAGAGGTAAGAAGGAGATAGAAGGATGAATACAGAAGCAGAAGAGACAGATAATGCCATGACCACTAGTGTGGCAGAGGAGGCAAATACCTTCTCAGCAGGTGACAACAGGGCTTGCTCTGATGGAAGGGATTGAAAGAACAAATGTAGTAGTGGTGAGGGGGTAAGAACAAGAACAAGAATAGGGAGCAGAGGTTCCTTCTAGACAGGACCCTTATGCAATGGAGGTGGATCAGGGAAGAAACTACTATGCTTGTGGAGGATTCAAGCACATGGCCCACCACTGCAGGAATAGAAGAAGAGAAAGAGCAATGGAAGGAAGAAAAGTGGAGTACGGAAGAGGAAGAATCGAGGAGATTCACAATCATGCAAACAATTTAAAAGGGGTGGAGAGTCTAGAACTCCTCAACTAGATTCTCAAAATAAATACAGTGTATTAGCTACAGAAATAAACACTGATACACCCAAACCAGAGAAGAAAGAAGAAAGAGTAAGAAAAGTAAAGGGAAAAACGTTGAGAGAAGTGACAGTAAAAATTGGACTAGAAAGGATAGACACATAAGAAGAAGTAATGGTGGAAGCCTTGTTAGACAGCGGAGCAACAGGGCTAGTAATGAGTTTGGAATTTGCAAGAAAGCAGGAGTTTAAGTTGAAGAAATTAGAAAGACCAATGAATGGACATAGGGAGAGAATGGAAATCAATGTGATTGGAGAACAAAAGTGGATGGTGATCTTGGAAATGCTGTGGCTGGCTCACCACAATCCTGAGATTGATTGGAGAACAGGGGAAGTAAAAATGACAAGGTGTCCAGAAAAGTATGGGAAGCAGTGGAGACCAGTACAAGGGAAATCGGGGTAGGAAAAGCAGAAGGAAGAAGAAGTGAAAGAAGAGGTGGGAAAAGAATAAAAGAAAGAAACAAAAAAAGGGAAAACAATGGAGGTAAAGAAAGTGGTAGAAGAATGGGAGATCTGGGACGAAGAGGAAGAAGCGGCAAGATTGGAGAAGGAAGCGAAGAAGTTGGTGCCTGAAAATTTTCACCAATGGATCAAGGTATTTGGAAAGAAACAATTGGAGAGGATGCCAATGAGGAAAGTATGGGATCACGTGATAGATATAAAGGAGGGGTTTGTACCAAGAAAAGAAAAGGTATATCTATTGTCGAGAGAGGAAAGGGAGGAAGTAAGAGAATTTGTAAAGGAGCAGTTGAGAAAAAGATATATCTGACCATTAAAGTCACCACAGATGGCACCAGTATTCTTTGTAGGGAAGAAGAATGGAAAGAAGTGGATGGTGCAAGATTACAGGTATCTGAATGAGTGGACAGTCAAGAATAATTACCCACTCCCATTGATATTGAATGTCTTGGAGAATATTGGGACAAAGAAGGTCTTCATAAAGATGAACCTTAGATGGGAGTATAATAATGTGAGAATTAAGAAGGGAGATGAGTAGAAGGCGGTGTTCACCACATCAGAGGGGTTCTTTGAACCTACAGTGATGTTTTTTGGGTTAACTAATTCTCCAGCAACATTTCAGGCAATGATGAACGAGTTGTTGAGGGATTTAATTAATATAGGAAAGGTGGCAGCATTTATTGACAATGTAATAGTGGGAACGGAGACAGAAGAAGAGCATGATGAGATAATGGCAGAAGTGATTAAGAGGCTGGAAGAGAATGATCTATATGTGAAACTGGAGAAGTGTAAATGGAAGGTCAAAGAAGTGGGATTTTTAGGAGTGGTGATAGGTCCAGAGGGAATCAAGATGGAGGAAGAGAAGGTGAAAGAAGTGCTAGAATGGCCAACACCCAAGTGTGTTAAAGATGTACAGAAATTCTTAGGATTGGCGAACTACTATTGTTGATTCATTAAGGGTTTTGCATCTATAGCTAAGCCATTACATGATATGGTAAAAAAGAATAAGAAGTGGGAGTGGACAGAAAGATAGGAAAAGACGTTTAAGGAGTTAAAGGAGCGGTTCACAAAAGAACCAGTGTTAGCAGCACCAGATATAGATAAAAAAATAAGGATGGAGGTGAATGCATTGGATTATGCAATGGGGAGAGTATTATCAATAGAGTGTGAAGATAGATTGTAAAGGCCAGTAGCATTTCTCTCCAAGTGGTTAAATGAGATAGAGAGGAATTATGAAATATATGACAAAGTGATGTTGGTAATTATTTGGGGGCTAGAGAGTTGGAGATACTTGTTAGAAGAAGCGCAGTCTAAGTTTGAGATCTGGATGGATCACAAAAATTTGGAATATTTCATGAAGGTACAAAAGTTGAATCAGAGACAAGCCCGATGGGCACTATATTTGTCTAGATTCAATTTTATCCTGAAACATGTCCCAGAAGCAAGGATGGGAAAGGCAAATGGACTAAGTAGGAGATCGGACTAGAAAGTAGGAGTAGAAAAGAATAACAAAAACCAAGTAATTATTAAGGACCATTGGATTTGTAATTTACAAGAAGTATTAATAGAAGGACCAGAAGTAGAACTGTTAGAAAAAAATAAATAAAAAAGTGAGGAGTAAGGACAAGGACATAGTTAGAGTAGTAGAAGAGATGAAGAAAACAAAGGTAAAGAAATTAAGAGGAGATGAGTGGAAGATAAAAGGAGAGCTGGTATTGAAAGAAGAAAAGGTATATATACTGAAGGACAAGGAGTTAAGAGCAGAAGTAATCTGGTTACATCATGATGTATTGGCAGCAGAACACGGAGAAAGATAGAAGATGGTGGAGTTGGTAATAAGAAACTACTGGTAGCCAGGAGTTACGAGAGATGTGGGGAAATATGTAGAAGAATGTGACTTATGTCAGAGGATGAAAAATAGAATGGAAGAGTTGGTGGGAAAGTTGAAGTTGAGTGAAGTGCCAGAAAAACTGTGGACGCACTTAACAGTAGACTTCATTACAAAGTTACCAGTGGTAGCAGGGAAAGATGCCATTCTAGTAGTTTGCAATAGGCTGTCCAAAATGATGCATTTTGTGGCAACAACAGAAGGGACATCAGCAGAAGGACTGGCAAGGTTATTCAAAGATAACATGTAGAGATTACATGGTCTACCGGAAAGTGTAGTGTTAGATAGAGGACCTCAATTTGCTGCAGAATTAACTAAGGAGTTGAATAAGATGCTGGATATCAGAACAAAACTGTCGACTACATTTCACTCTCAGACAGATGGACAAACAGAGCACATGAATCAGGAGTTAGAACAGTATCCCCAGTTCTTTGTAGACCACAGACAAAAGGACTGGCCAGAGTGGTTAGCATTGGCAGAATTCGCAATAAATAACAAAGTTCATTCAACAACAAAGGTATCTCCATTTATGGTGAATTATGGAAGGGAACTGAGAATGGGAGGAGATATCAGGAGGAAAGGGAAGATGGAAAAGGCGACAGAGTTTGTGGAAAGAATGAAGAAGGTACAGGAAGAAGTGGTGGCAGTATTGAAAAAGACGCAGGAAGAAATGAAGAGGTATGCAGACTGAAGTAGAAAAAAGACAAAAGAATGGAAGAAGGGAGACAAAGTAATGCTAAGTACAAAAGACTTAGTATTTAAAGAGAGGCTGGTGCGCAAGTTGGTAGAAAAATATATGGGGCTGTATGAGATAGAAGAAGTGGTATCATCAAATGTGGTGAAGCTGCAATCACTGGGCTCAATGAGAATTCACCCGGTAGTCAACGTAAGCAGAGTAGTTCAATATAGGGAGCAGATGAAAGGACAGAAAAAAGAAGAGGGAAAACCAATTGAAGTAGAAGGAATTGAAGAGTGGGAAGTGGAAAAGATTTTGAACAAAAGAAAGATAAGAGAAGTAGAGAAGTATCTGGTATGTTGGAAGGGGTTCACAGTGGAGCACAACTCTTGGAAGAGAAGGAAAGACTTAGGAAATACAAAAGCAGTATTAGAAGATTTTGAAGGAAGAATGGAGGCAGAAATAAGGAGACAAGAGAAGTTAGATAGAGTGGAAGAATGAGACTTCAGGAGAGAAGAGTTACCAGGGAAGTTTATAGTGAGGATGTTGTATGGATGGGATGATGGAAAATTTGAGAAGGAATATTTGAAGAAGCTGGAAAGGAATTGGAGAAGATAGAAAGCAGTTTCTCTGGAGGAGAAACCTTAAAAGAGAGGTAATGTCAAGTTCACAAATGGTGGACTTAGTTTTCTCTATTTTATCTTTTGTTTTCATTTTCATTTTGTTTTATTTTCTTATTTTTCTATTTTTAAAACATAGGGTTAGGGTTAAAGACAGAAACAGAGAATGAAGTAGAAAGATCTAGAACAAATGATGTCATACAACATGTATACCACATGTTGACCTCATGTGCTACACATGGTTGTTTAGGATAGGGTGCACAGTAGTGAGCACAGACCATCAGTAGTAGTATATAAGGTAGATTAGTTTGTAAAGGGATCTCTATCGAGTTCTCTTGTATTACTCAATACAAGGGTTGTTCTTCTATCTCACTCTAAAGACTTAAAATCATAACAACATGTTGACCTTAAAACAAACACATGGCTGTTTAGGGTAGACTATAAAGTAGTTAGTACAGACCATGGAGTTTTAGTATATAAGGTAGACAATCCTGTATAGAGTTTTCTATTGAGTTCTCTTGTATTAATCCAATACAAGGTTTATTTACTGGTCCCACTCTAAGGACTTGAGTTTGTAACACTCTATTCTAATCACTTATCAACTAAAGAATCAAACCCTTTATTTCTTATCAATCTCATAGAGTTCTGAACAACAACTGACAATCCAGAGTATATACAGTAACAGTATTTAAGAACAATAGTCACCATGTATAGTTTTCTAGTCTGATAATCAACTTAGATTATGCCATGCTCACTCTAAGTGCACCTGAGTTTCCTTTTTCAGAATATAACTACACAATGAGTTTAGACTAGATACAATGTCTTCTATTAAAGCCAAGATCATCCCATTTATATAGTATTACTTTTGACTTTCTTCTAATCTTATCTTCTGACATGATATACTATCCATTCTATCTTACATACTGTTGTAGCAACCACTCGTCACTCAAGGACAAATGATCTCACAACGAGTAAAGCTCTCCAGTGGGCTATCAAGTAACGAATGGGGGATTACAAGAGAACTCGACAAGGAGCCCTCACTACATTGCTCCTCTATTTATACAACTATATCGTGGTCCGTGCTACAACAATATCTATCCGGCCCTTAAGTCCATGCCTCTACCTCATGTCCATTACTCATCTACCATGCATCTACCTTAAGGCCACCATGCTTCCTACATGTGCCCTAACGTCATACCTTTAATCTCCGCTATACATGTGCACACCATGTGTACACCATGAGGAACCCATGTCTCTTGACGTCATCCCTAACCCTAACTCCTTCTAGACTCTTCCCGATCCTTCTAGACCCTAAGTCCTTC
>Ga0157364_1000814_pt1 | contig 23854 bp, 30 predicted proteins | sample AttsexASBM2_FD_111476 | JGI IMG/M metagenome (GOLD analysis project Ga0157364, IMG submission 111476) | Fungus gardens microbial communities from leaf cutter ant in Ribeirão Preto, State of São Paulo, Brazil - Atta sexdens ASBM2 | ecosystem: Host-associated > Fungi > Mycelium > Unclassified ...
TAAAGCACCGCCTCAATGCTGTAATCGACAATCGCCGCCGACTGCACCGTGACGCGGTCGGCCACCGGGCGCACGTCCTCGTCATTTAAGGCAGTATCCACCACGGCCAGCAGGTCGGCAGCGGCTTCGCCGTTGCCCTCGCGCGACAGTACGGTGATGGTCACGCAGGCGGGCGACGGGCTGATGGCAGACGCGTCCGCCACGCGACCGTCGGCGCTTTTTGCGTGGTACTCATACGCGCCGGACGGCCCGGCCACGCTCAGACCTTCAAACGCCGACGCGATGCGCAGGCGAAAATCATCATCGCTTTCCATCACGGCGGCGGTCGGCGGGATCGTCGTTTCATCCGCCGCCGTCAGCGTCAGGCGGGCGACGCCGTTATTGGCGCCGAGCTGGTCTAAATCATCCGCCAGGGCATACGCGACCATCACGGCGCTGGCCGCCTCGTTAATGCGCTGGCGCAGGATCACCTCGCGGTATGCGTTTTCTTCCAGCAGTTTAACAATCGGCTCGGATTCCAGCGCCAGCGTGCGGGTGACAGCGTCCTGCTGGTCAGTCGGGTACAGCGATACCAGCGTGGCCTTGCGCTCGGCAAGAAGGGTTTCATAGTCCAGCGCTTCCACCACGTCGGGCGCGGGTAGCTGGCTCAGGTCAATTGTTGCCATATCAGCTCACGGGAACGGTTAAGGAAAAATCCTGCGCGGAGTCGGTGCGGCTGCCGGTGATTTCAACCACCATGCCGCCGTCAAACGCGGATTCGTAAGAGATGCCGGTCAGCTTTACGCGCGGCTCCCACTGCAAAATCGCCATATAGCAGGCCGACATAATTTGCAGGCGTAGCGCCTCGTTTTGTGGCTGGTCAATCAGCGCGGACAGCAGCGAGCCGTAGCTGCGGCGCATCACGCGGCTGCCAACCGGCGTTAACAGAATGTCGCGCACCGACTGGCGGATATGGTCGAGGTCGGTCACGGCCTCGCCGGTGTCGCGGCTCATGCCGGAATATTTCACGGTCATCACTGCGGCCCTCCCGACGTATCGCCGCCGGACTTCACGCCGCCGTGCTTGTGCGCATCAACGACCACGCCGTTAGAGCTGAAGCTGCCGCCGCTGTGCTTAACATCGCCTTTCATTGTGCCGCCTTTAGTCACTTCAAGCGTGGCGGTTTTCAGCAGCGCCGAGCATTCGACTTCGGGCGAATCCAGCATGATTTTGACGGCGGCCTGAATGGTTGCAGTCTGGATGCCGGTTGCCTTCAGCGCGCCGTTTTCCGGTTCGTACTCAATCACCGCGCCATCGGGAAACGACCAGTGCAGCGCGTCAGCCGAGGCCGACGGAGCGGGAGTTTCGTCAGAGAACACGCCCGGCAAAATAAAGCCAGTGTCCAGCTCGCCGCCCAGGCACAGGACAAGCACCTGTTCGCCGACCGATGGCGCGTTCCATGAACGGGTGCGACCGGCACGGGCAGTCAGCCAGTGCAGCCAGTTAGTTGTATTGTTGCCGGTATCCACGCGGCATAGCCCGTCATCAAGGTTGACGGCGGATACGGTGCCGATGCGGATCAGGTTGCGCAGCAGGCGCAGGATCTCATTGATATTTTCTATTTTATTCATATTCTTATAATGCTTACTTAACTAGCTCGTAAGCAATTCGCATCAGTTTGCTCATCGGCCAACAAACAAATGAGATAAATATGGAAAAAAAATCTTGGAGTGCTTTTTTTCTAGCAGTATTTATAATATTGGCAATCCCTGTTTTTGTGCTGTTTTTATTCTCTCACGCTGTTACAGGTGATTACCTTCCGATAATCGATAAGGGGTGGGGTGCTTTTTCTAGAAAATCTGAGGAATGGTCAAATTTTGGTTCTTTGTTAAGTGGGCTATTTGGTCTGTCCAGTGCCCTCGCTACGATGATTACCCTTGGGTTTGTTATCTATCAGTCAAATGAGTCAATCAGAAGAAGCGATAAACAAGCTGAAATTATTGCTAATTCCCAAAAAGAACAAAATAAAAAAATAGAGGAGCACAATGAAAAAGTTAATGATTTTTACAAGCAATCCCTTGAATTCAACAAGTTTCAAGAAGGAAGGATGGTTTTTGAAAAATATAAGCTGCATATTGACATGTTTGATGCATTAATTTCCTCCATTGAAAAAGATCTTGGGCACCTTTATTTAAACTGCAACATCAAAATAACCTTACCCAGCGAATTGTACTCTGCAATATTCCCATTAAATAACTTCGTTTTTTTCGATAACAACCCGCAGCAAAATTCATCTTTAAGGTCTATGCAAAAAGACTTAGCTGACATATACGCTTGGGTAAATAAAAATGACTGGGAGGAAGATAGCATCCAACAAATATTATTGCCTTTTATAAAGATAAGAGATGCATTACATATAAACATAACTCCTTACACCAATAGTAGTGGCGACATTTTCACAAGAAAGCACAATCAATATACTTTTAACATTCATTGTTTTTTTGACGAGGTGCAATTGCTCTTCTCATTGGTAAACAGAGTATTGCATTTTGCAAACTTTGAAAAATTCAGCAATGAGTACTTTGCAAATGACAAATATATCACCGAAGCAAGATTGATTGAGTTATCAAATAAATTACAATTACAGAAAGGGGACCAAAATAATTTCTTTTACGCCTTTCCTTCGGCCTACACTGAAACTCAGGCAGGATTTTTCATCCTATATTCAAAGATGTTAATAATCGAAAAGAATTATGATGTTAGCTTTGTGAGTTTTCTTAAACCTCGCATACGAGAAATAATTATGCAATTCCACAATAACAAAAATTTTGAATTCCAAGGAAAGAAAGATTTTCTTGTCGAGCTTTCCGCAGAGTTAGAAAGAATAGGTTCAAAGCATGCTAATAAACATAACTCAAGCGGAGCACCCTTGGAAATACAGCTGTACAACATGAAAGATATCATTACATCAATAATAAATACCTAAACGCATTAAATCAGAATAATTTTATTTCACATTCGGTTTAAGCATCAAGTGGTTATTAATAAATGCATTTTATCTTGCAATGGAATTTATAATTACATTCTCAATAATTTGCAACTCTGCATTATTAATACCCAGTAACTGTCTCGCCTCATACTGCACCTCTTCCCCCCCTCGGGCTGGCCGGTCGCGCAGCCCATAATGATGCACGCGGGCCATGCGCTGCACGTTCCCGGTAAACTCTACCACAGCATCGTCGGCGGTGCCTTTTGCCTTCATGTATTTAGCCGTGCGCAGCTTTGCGAACATCTCGCGCTTTATCCGCCCCGTCTTTTTGCGAGCCGGTGCCTTGCGCGGCTTAAACGCCGTGCCGTCCGGTGCCTGCTGACGCTTGATATTCTGCTGCTGCGTGGTGCGCAGGCGCTTTGCGATGTTGCGCGCCATCTCTTTTCGTACTGCCGGTGACAGGTTGCCGATTAGCGCGTTTAGCCTGGCGTCGAACGCTTCCAGCCCGTTCACAGCTGCAACCCGCTGACCAGCTCGCCGCCCGCGTAAAGCTGCGATGGCCGGGACACATTATCCGGCAGCGGGTTCTCGCACGCGTGCGTGACGTGCAGCGCGTCGCCGTCCTGTTTCACAATCACGCGCTCGGTCAGTTGCAGGTCAATGCTGATATCGCACAGCGTGTCGCTCAACACATCGACCTTAAAGGTGAAACCGGTGCGGCGCTTTTCTTCCGTCGCCATAATGTCCGGCTGGTTCTCGCGCAGCCAGGCCAGCAGCGGCACCATCAGCAGGTCGATATCGTCGCCGTAGTCGGTAATCACCAGATTAAGCTGATACTGGTATTCAAACGACAGCGAGCTGGCCAGCGTCGAAACAATGCGCCCGCCATCGATAAACATATTCAGGCCGTCAGGATTTCTTTGCAGCAGCGGCACGCTGTCGGTCAGCGCCTGGCGTAATTGTTTCGGTTTCAGCATCGTGCTGCTCCTGGCATTCTTTAATGATTTCAACCTGCAACCCGCACGACGCAAGCGCAGCCTCTAACTGGCGGTTATCCGCCGCTAAGTCGCCCTGGGTTTGCAGGCTGTTGCCCGGCAGCGGGCAGCTTGTCACGCGCGGACAGCCAGTCCAGATAATCTCGGGCGTTACTGAAGGCGGGACGCGCGTGCAGCCGGATAACGTCAGCAGGCAAAGCAGCAGCAGACCAGTCGCGCAAAGTCGGATTGGCATCGGTTTCCCTCTGGATAGTCAGTTCACGGTTAAGGGCAGCAGTCCCGGCCTGGCCCTGTAGCAGTCGCAGCGCGGCCTCGCGTTTCTGGCCCGCTTTTGCCTCGTCGTTTAAGCGGCCAATAGCCTTATCGCGGCTTTCAATTCCGGCGGACAGCGTGCCGATAATGCGCTGCGCGTCGTTAAGCTCGCCGCGTGCCTTGTTCAGCCGCCAGCCCGTCAGGCCCAGCGCAACCAGCATAAAGGCCAGCGCCGCCGCTAAAAGGCGCATCATGTCGTCCCCTTTAAGCACCAGGCCTTTTCCCGCTGGCGGCGGTTTTCCAGCCCGGCATTTCTGACGCCGTTCACGTACACCCAGCGACTGAGCTGGCCGCACGCCTGCCGCCACTGCTGGCGCTTCAGATAACCGGCCAGCGTTGACCCACAGGCCGCGCCGGTGCCGACGTTAAACGAGAAGCTCACCAGCGCGTCATACACCGGCGCGGGCATCTCAACCGGCACGCAGACGGCAAGCTGACGCTCAACGCGCATCACGTCATACACCAGATTAACGGCGGCCTGCCGTTCGCTGACCCGGCTGTGCGGCGTTACGCCCTCAGTGTGACCAATGCCGTTAGTCCAGACACCGGCGCTGCACTGGTACGGCGAGGTGCGGCACCCTTCGGCATCGGCAATCAGCCGTAATCCGCCCTCGGATATCTTCAGCGTTTTGAACTGCGGCAGCAGCGCGGCAATCGTCAGCACGGCTATCACGGCACAGTGTTTAGCGACCTTCATGGTTTACCTCCTGCCGCTGTAGCTCATAGGTTTTGCGGCGGTAGTGCCAGTTGATAAAAAACGTCGCCACGTTAATCACCAGCGTCACCACGGCGACGCCGGAACCGACCATAAAGGCGACATCCTGCGGCGTGTGGCGGCCAAACCACATCAGCACCAGGCCGATAAGGTAATTAATCAGCGAGTTGATTTTCTCCATCTTTTTCAGTCCCACAGGTTGACGGTTTCATCTGCTAACGCGTCAGGCAGGTCGGGCAGCGTGACCTCGCAGCCGTGCATTAATACCGCCCCGCTTTCGGCCAGCCCCGGATTGGCGGCATAGACCAGCTCAACCGCCTCCTGCGTGCGCCCGTAATAGCGCCAGCAAATCTGGTCTACGGTATCGCCCTGCTGGGCGTAAATAATCACAGCAGGCTCACGATGCAGCCGGAACGCCCGGCAATGCGGCTGATACTGAAACGCGCGTCGCGCCAGTACTCGTCCGCGCTCGCCTCCACCTCAGCGCCTTTCTTGCCGCTTGCGTCATAGCCGCGATAGCGCTCGACGATAGCCGCCCCCGTCAGGGCGCTGACGGCGGCAAAATAGTGCGTCGCCTTTTCGTTTTCGCCGTCGAACGTTTCCGCCGGTACGTCGTTAAGCGTTGAAAAGCCCGCCGCCATTTGTCCGGCGCGCCAGTCGTACAGCTCGGCGTTCACTTCGGAAATCGCCGTTTTCACCGCAAGGCGCAGGCGCTGCGCGGTTACGGTTCCCTCATAACGCAGCGTGCTTCTGAGCTGCTGCAAATCAACGTCAGGCCAGAAAAAGGTGTTCTTTACCGGCGGCTCGGCAGCGTCTGCCGGTCGCGGGGCGGTTATTACTACCGTGCTCATAAGTGGCCTCTGAATAGGTGGGCGGTGGAGAACCGCGCAGACATTAAAAATGCGTTGCAGCTCTGCCGCCCGGCGCGGGGCGCGTTCGTCAGCGGCGGGCAATGGCCTGCTTTTTCAGCTCAGTTGCCAGCCGCTCTATGTCTTTTTTGACGCCGCAGCCGTCATGCAGCTGTAGCGCCCTAGTAAGGTGTTGCATTGCATCCAGAATCCTGCCCGCATCGCGCAGCACGTACCCGGTTATCTTGTGCAGCTTGGCGCGCACCTGATCGGGCATGTCTGCGGATTTCGTCAGCTCAAGCGTTGCCAGCAGCGGGTCGATATCGACGGTCTGTTGTAGCGTCCGGGCGCGGGTCGCCGCGTCTGCCACCTCTTCGGCCAGCAGGTACGCCGTGGCGTCACGCTTAAAGCCGGGCGGCGGCACCAGACCATGCGCCAGCGCATAGCGGGCAATCTCCAGCGCGCCGGGTACGTCGCCCGCGTCCAGCCGCCAGATCATGACGGTCATCAGCACGGCGTCCTGCGCGCCGTTTCCTTTCGCTAATACGCCCGCCACCCAGGGCAGATATTCCGGCAGCATCTGGCGCTTAAGCTCCGCCTTGCGCTCCTGCGAGCGCACTTTCTTCAGGCGGCGCTTGTCGTCGTTGAGCTTCAGCAGCATCAGCTCGTAACCGTTCGCATGGCGCAGCGGGTTACTAGCCCGCTGCGAAGCTTCGACGGCCTGCTGGCGCATAAGGTGACGTCGGGCAGGGCTTAACATGCGTTATGCTCCCGTCACATCCGACAGGGTGATTTTTTCAATCAGGCAGCCCGCCGCGTAATCCTCAATCACGTAGTCCTCATTGATGGACTCGTAGTTTTCGATGCGGTCGCGCTTCGCCACCTCGTCAATCAGGCGGCGGTGCGTGCCTTCCTGAAAATAAATCGACAGGTTGTCCAGACGGGTAATCAGCAGCGCGTCCGCCGGGAAGTACGGCACGCGCACGGCGGGCAGGTTGCCGATACGCTTCTGGCTGACAATTAGATCGCCCGCCAGCGCTTCGGTGTTGGCCTGCGACTGGTTAACCAGCGGGAAATACTTGTCGGCCAGTAGCTGACGACCGCAGATAACGACCAGCTCCGGGTCTTCCTGATACCACGGCTCGATCAGGTTATTGGTCGCGTCCATCACCACAGCGTCGAGGTTAACGTAGGTGCGGCCCTTGCCGACCAGCACGCCGTTGGTCACGGTGCCGTCTTCCGCCGTAGTGGTATTCATTACGCGCGTCGGCGCGTCGTTGCGGTACTTTTGCAGCCAGCCGATTGCCACGTCCTGCAACATCGGGTTTTTGGCGCGGTCAGAGGTTTTGGCGCGCGACACGCCGTTAAAGCCGATCATGATGCGGTCAAGGCTCTGGCGCTTGATGATGGCATCGCGCAAACGGGCCTGAAAATCTTCATAGCGCGCCCACAGGTCAAGCGTGTTGTAGCGAATATGGAAATCGTAATTCACCTGCACGCACTCATAGCCGGTGCTGTCCAACGCGGAGAAATCAGCGGTTTCGCGCTCGTCGCCGCCCGCCGTGTCGGTGGTGCTGGCAATCGAGCCGGACACGCCTATCCCGATTTTTTCGCCCTTCATTTCGGACACCGGCACGATGTTAATGCGGGTTAAAAAGTCGGAAGACTCCTGCACGCGGGTCATCAGCGTTTGCGTCACCGATGGCTCAACGGTGAATTTCTTGTTCATGTCGCCGGTTTCGACGCCGTTCAGCTCGGCCAGGCGGGACATAAAGGCGTTAAATTTAAAGCGGGTGTTCTGGCGCATTTTGCGCTCCTGTATTCAGTTAAATGTTTTAATCAGCAGTCGGTCTGCACGCTGGCTTTGTTATCCGCGCCGGTGGCGGCAGGGCGACGGGCAAAACCGCCGTCGGTTTTCGCAAGCTGCGCCTGCAACGCGGTAAAGGCGGCGCGGTCGTCCCCGGCCTGCTGCTCCAGCGCGTCGAGCCGTTCGGTTAACGCGGTTTCCAGCGCGGACAGGTTTTGCGTCTGCGCCTCGCCGTTCTGCTGCACCTGCTCGGCCACTGCGGTAATTGCCGCGCTCACGTCGGCGAACTGCTCGCCGTCGGTTTTCTTCTTCGCGGAGAACATGGCGGTAATGCGTTCCATCAGCGACGGCACCGGATCGGCCTCTTCGGTGAATTCAATCAGCGTCTCTTCGGCGGCGGTAAACAGGTTGTCTTTGTGCTGCTTGCGGGACGCCAGCGGGTTAGCGGCGGCGCTGGCGCTGAAACTTAAAATCTCGGTGCCGAGGCTCGCCGGGTCGTCGGTCACGGCCAGGCCAATCAGGTACGCCTCGCCGGTGTCGGCAAACTTCGGATTCACCTCAATGGAGGTGTAAATTTTCTGGCGCGCTTTGGTCAGCTCGGCCAGCTCCGGCGTCGGGCTGATATCGCCATACAGCGCCAGCTTGCCTTTCAGCGGGCCATCCGCGATTTCTTCCGCGCTCAGGGCGGTGACGTCGCCATAGCGGCGGAACGGGCTGTCAGGCGTGTAACCCTTGATGTGTTCCATGTTGATGCGCGCGCCGTACATCGCCGGGTCATAGTTCGCCGCCATCTGTGAAATCCAGTCGCGGGAAATCACGCGGCCATCAGTGGTTGCGCCTTCCACGGCGATACGAAAACGCTTTGCTTTGAGTGTTGCCATTAACAGGCTCCGGTCAGTGGATTGGTTCAGGTCGGGACCAGTTTCACCGCCACGGCCCATCCGCTCAACGAAAGCCAGCCCGCTCAGCGACCAGCAAACAGGGACAGCGGGCGCGCCTTTTTGCGCCCCGGTAGCCTTGTTGCCATGAACATACAAACCACCATCAGCGATCCGCGCCGTCAGGCTGCGCTGCTTTACTGGCAGGGTTATTCCGTGCGCCAGATTGCGGAGACGCTCGGCCAGAAAACACCGACCGTGCAGAGCTGGAAGCTGCGCGACGCGTGGGAGGACATTGCGCCCATCAGTCGCGTCGAGGCCAGCATGGAGGCGCGGTTAATCCAGCTCATCATGAAAGAGGTCAAAGGCAACGGGGATTACAAGGAGATAGACGCGCTGGGCCGCCAGATAGAACGCCTGGCCCGCATCGAGCGCTACCGCAGTTCGGGCAACGAGGCGGACTTAAACCCGAACGTGCGCAACCGCAACAAGGGCGAACGCCAGCCGGTGATTAAAAACGTTTTCAGCGAGGAGCAGACCGACAAGCTTACCGGCCTGTTTATGGATAACTGCTTTGAATACCAGCTTAACTGGCATAAGGCCGGACTGGCGCACCGCATACGCAATATTCTCAAATCCCGCCAGATTGGCGCGACGTTCTACTTTGCCCGCGAGGCGCTGATTGACGCGCTGACCACCGGGCGCAACCAGATATTTTTATCCGCGAGCAAGGCGCAGGCGCACGTCTTCAAAAACTACATTATCGACTTTGCCCGGCAGGTTGACGTCGACCTGAAGGGCGATCCGATTGTGCTGCCGAATGGCGCGCGCCTGATTTTCTTGGGCACCAACGTGCGCACCGCGCAGAGCTACACCGGCAACCTGTATCTGGACGAATATTTCTGGATACCGAAGTTTCAGGAGCTGCGCAAGGTCGCCAGCGGTATGTCGCTGCACAAGAAATGGCGCACCACCTATTTCTCTACGCCGTCGAGCCTTTCGCACAGCGCGTATCCGTTCTGGTCGGGTGAGCTGTTTAACAAGGGCAGGCGCAGCAAAGACGACCGCATCGAGCTGGACTTGTCGCACTCACACCTGGCTAAGGGCGCGCTGTGCGGCGACGGCCAGTGGCGGCAGATTGTCACCGTTGAGGACGCGCTGACCGGCGGCTGTAACCTGTTTGACCTTGACCAGCTTTCCCTTGAATACAGCCCGTCGGAATATCAGAACCTTTTAATGTGCGAGTTTGTCGACGACGAGGCCAGCGTGTTTCCGTTCGCGGAGTTGCAGACCTGCATGATCGACAGCCTGGAAGAATGGACGGACTTTAACCCTTACGCGCTGCGCCCGTTTGATTATCGTCCGGTATGGATTGGCTATGACCCTTCGCACACCGGCGACAGCGCGGGCTGTGCCGTGATTGCGCCGCCGCTGGTTGCGGGCGGTAAGTTTCGCGTGCTGGAGCGTCACCAGTGGCGCGGCATGGACTTTGCCGCACAGGCTAAATCCATTGAGGACTTAACCAAAAAATACACCGTGGAATATATCGGCGTGGACGCCACCGGCATTGGTCAGGGCGTTTTTCAGCTGGTCCGACAATTCTACCCGGCGGCCCGCGAGATCCGCTATTCGCCGGAAGTGAAAACCGGGATGGTGCTGAAGGCAAAAGACACCATCAGCAGCGGCCGCCTGGAGTACGACGCGGGCAGCACGGATATCACGCAGTCCTTTATGGCTATTCGCAAAACTATGACCGCGAGCGGCAACCGCTCAACTTATGAGGCAAGCCGCAGCGAGGACGCCAGCCATGCCGACGTTGCTTGGGCAATCATGCACGCGCTGTTAAACGAACCGCTGACCGCCGCCAGCGGCGGCGCTAACCCTTCAATTCTGGAATTTTACTGATGAACAAACGCAGCCGTAAGGCATTTAAAACACAGACCGCTCCGGCGGCACCGCAGCAGGTCGAGGCGTTCACCTTCGGCGAACCCACGCCGGTGATGGATAAGCGCGACATTCTGGATTATGCCGAGTGCATTGGTAACGGACGCTGGTACGAGCCGCCGGTGAGCTTTCACGGGCTGGCAAAAAGCCTGCGCTCGGCGGTGCATCACAGCTCGCCGATTTACGTGAAGCGCAATATCCTGGCCTCTACCTTTATCCCGCACCCGATGTTAAGCCAGCAGGAGTTCAGCAAATTTGCGCTGGATTATCTGGTGTTCGGGAATGCCTTTGCCGAACTGCGACGCAACAGCCTGGGTAAGCCGTTCAGGCTGGAAACGACTCCGGCAAAATTTACCCGTAAGGGCGTAAAGGACGGCGAATACTGGTTTGTGAACGACTGGAAGGAGCCGCACCAGTTTTCGGCTGGCAGCGTGTTTCACCTGATTGAGCCGGATATTAATCAGGAGCTGTACGGCCTGCCGGAATACCTCAGCGCGCTTAACTCCGCCTGGCTGAACGAAGCGGCCACGCTGTTTCGCCGCAAGTACTACCAGAACGGCGCGCATGCGGGTTACATCCTATATATGACCGACGCAGCGCAGAGTTCCAGCGACGTGGATCGGATGCGTCAGGCAATGCGTGACACGAAAGGCCTGGGCAACTTTCGTAACCTGTTTATGTACGCGCCGAACGGCAAGCCGGACGGGATTAAAATCCTGCCGCTCAGTGAGGTTGCGACAAAGGATGATTTCTTTAACATCAAGAAGGCGAGCCGCGACGACCTGTTAAGCGCGCACCGCGTACCGCCGCAAATGATGGGGATCATCCCTGACAACTCCGGCGGGTTCGGGGATGTAGTGAAAGCGTCACAGGTGTTCGTCAGGAACGAGTTAACGCCGCTACAGGAAAGAATGAAAGAGATGAATTACTGGTTAGGTGAAAAGGTCGTTAGTTTTAAAGAATATGTTTTAATTAACGATTAGAATAGAAAGGCCGCAAGGCCTTTCTATTCTCACATCTTAAACTCTGAAGGTATTTCAGCTTCATCAGAGGAACTATAGCTATAATATTCAAGTATCCATCTCTTATATTCCCTCTCCATTCTTTTAGTAAACTCACCTTCAGATATCCAGTCTATGCTTTTTATTTTTATATTTTTTATAGATGTAAGTGCGCTCTTTAACCGCTCTCTAAGTTCAGGACCACTTTCCTTTTGAAACTTACGATAATCAGCAGAGCTCATTTCTGCTGGAAGACAGAAGTAAACCCAAACTTCATAATCTTCATCTTCGCTTAGTTCTTTAAATGGCTCTATTTTCAGATAAAGACCTGAGCATTGATTAAAAGATTCACTTTTCCATATCTTCTTTAATTGTTTGTCCTTAACTGATAATCTTTTATTCCAATTATCTGGAAAGGTCGGAGTCCTAAACCTTTCAGCAACCCAATTGAGCATTCTATCCAAGCCTAAATCCGGCCATAATATATTTTTAAGTGGGATATAAGTGAAAAGTTGTTCCCTACTAAAAGTTACAAGATTTGTTGCAAGCACTTCAAAATTTCTCTCCTCCTCATCAATAAGCATAGGAAAGTGGTATTTCCTGGGATTTTTTGCAAATAGAAAATCTCTGCTTTGAGTATCATGCTGCCAGCATAACATCCCATAGACCCATGGTTCTGTAATAAAACAGCGATTTACTAGCGCACAATCGTTAAGGATAGGGAAAAAATAAATATTTTCCCCATTTCTAACTTTATCTTGGACTATTAATGGCAACTGCTCAAAAAAACAGGTTTTGTCTTCAATTTTGATAAAGGCTCCTCGCTCCCAGCCAGTTGCAAGCCACCCATCTCTTTCCTGCTCTGTAACCATACTTAATAGCCCTTCTTTTATGCCGAATGTTTTAGTCTCTTAAACAACCCATCTATTTCAATATACCGTTCTTCATACAACTGCATAAGTGATTCCAACGACAAACTGGCATTATTGAAAGCATTTAAAAATGCTGCATCGCTGTGTTTTCCAAATGTTAGCTTGGAGATAAACATAGCATGTTCTTGTTCAATATTTTTATAAAATTGCTGAAGCAGCAATAACCTTTCAACAACTTTTTGTTGAAGTTTGGTCTCAGGACTCTTTTCCCAATTGTAAAGTGTTTTTCTTTCAACTTGCAATACTGCAGCCCACTGGGCCGTTTTAAAGCCAAATTGTTCTTTAAGGAACTTACTTAAAGAAGGTGTTGCAGTGTTCTCAGTGGAAAAATAATTTGAAGTTGTTATTGCAAAATTACTTGCCGTTTTTTCAACCCCTCCAAATTTTACACTAATATTTTGTTGATTCGTTATAACCCCACCAGTTGAAAATAAAAGAGTTGCAACTAAAGCAATTTTGGCAAATTTGGCACCAAGCCAGGAAGTACTTGTGACGTTGCTTTTAGGCCTAACATAGCCGCCAGTTTTTTCCTTGGATGCTGCCGCGCTATGGCCCTGTGTATGTATATACCCGTGCGATATGGCATAGCCTGACGTAGCAGAAGTATTATAAGTCATTTTCGCCCCCTTTATCCAAGAACCACTTGGTCTGTATATATAATTTGAGCAAACGCATCGTTGGCAAGCTTTCTCAGTGCACCATATTTCTCCATAATGTCTTCTACAGAGAAATCATTCAAAACATCAATCTCGTTATAAAAGCTGTCAATATCTAAGTGAGCCCATACGCCTTCATGCGTTTCACCTGCTTTCAACCCTAAATCATTTGGCAGATCGGCAAAATCACCCGGTATTTTAGGCCCCGCAATCGTAACCCCTGAGTTAATCATTATATTATTTGAATCATTAACATAATGTGCAGAAAGGTTTGAGCCTGCTTTAAGCGCCCCGTCTAAATCTAGACTTGGTTGAATAAACTCTTTTTTCCTGAATACTGTCCCAAAATCATCCTCACCCTCATATGGATACTTATTTACAAACCTGAATCCAACAAAAGCAGAGTGATAAAGCTCAAATTCTTTTTCTAAAACATTTAATACGTACTCTATCCTCCTCTTGAAATTCTCGAACCCTGAATATGACTTTGTATGTAATATTAAAAAACTATGCGAAATTCTAATACCCCACTCACGATTTGAAGAACATATATTAATTATATTTTCTGTTGTCTGCTGCACTTGTTTTTCTCCAGCGCTGGCAACGTCAAACTGAATAGTTGTGAATGTATTATTACTATTCACGATGGGGTAATCTTTTCGCAAAGCTTCCTGAACCGCGTCAGCACGTTCTTTGAACCTACTTTCCGTGATTCGTCCAAACTGGACCTTAGCCAGCACGTACACTAAATTTTCGTTCATAACGACTCCTAGGTAACAACATTAATTTTTCTAATAATTATGATAGATGATTTTTACACACTTTTTGTTGGGCCGCATCAAAAATTACACACTTTTCCGAATGCTACAAAATTTACTTTGATTGTCAAGGTCATGTATAGATGGTAACTTGCGCGCAATGCTATCCCCGCCACGCCTGCCCGCTTTGTGCATCGCTTTTAATGCAGTTGCATAACCCCATCGGATTCGCGCCAGCTCTGGCCTTCAAATGGATCCTCAGAAGGGCTCGAAGCATGCAAAACCATGCACCTGATACATGCATGGCTGCTTACCCGTTTTGCTGACAGTCACCTGAGATTATTTTTGACAAGGCACGGTCGAAAATGCGACCGAAAAATTTCCATTTGAAAGCGTGTTGTTGGCTGCGATCTCGGCGATCAGGTTCAGTGCAATCTCTCTGTCCCGTTCTTTGCACATACCTTCTGTTGTCAGCCTTGCTATCAGTTCTACACGTTCAAGCGTTACACGCTCTTGTAACTCGTTATCCACAACACCCTCCCCTTATTACTGTGTTTTTATACAGTACCATAACCTCAAATCGTAGCGTAAGGAAATTCTCATGCCAAATATCAATTTTTATCTTACTGATTAGAATGAATTTTCATCCATCAGATGAACCTGGCGCTTTTACCTTTGGTGCTGGATAATTTTGGCCCCAAAACTAGCATCTACTCCACCGCATTCTTTGCCTTGCCCTTATCCGCCAGCCGGTTGAATCTGCTTAGCAGGCTTTCAGCATCAATACGCTTTTTCGGCCTGAACAGCTCCCCGCCGGCAGAGCTGCGGAACCACTGCCCGGCGATTTTAGTTTCTGTACCGCCGATAAGACGCGCAGCGACCGCCCGGCTAATGGTTTCGCGGGTAATATCGCGTATTTGGCCGATCACGTTGTCGCACGCTGCTTCGATTTTGTCTGGCCGCTTTAGCTTCAGGTGCCTTTTTACCGGCGCATCGGCTCTTACCCTGGCTAACATCTGCCGCCGTTCCTTGCGGCTCAGCGCTGAAAAGTCTTTATTACCTCCACTTTCCGGCAATTTCGAATCTTGCAATCTCAAACCTTCCGTACAGTTATTGACAGAACTCCGAGAGGACGCGGACGCGTCCTTAAATTCAAAAGCCAAATCAACGGCACGTTTCGGGACAATCTTCCATTGCATCAGACGGGTTAAAATTGGCGTATCGTCGCCAACTTCGGTTGCGTAAACACCCTTGATGCGCACAGTTTCCTCGCCGTATTCATTCACATCTTCACTTGCCTGATACCAAGTGCGCACAGCTAGATCGTCGCGGCGCACGAACGGCCCGCCCTGTGCGTTAACGTATCCGGCCCAGTCTCCTGCGTCGGCGGCGTCATGCGCGGCCGCAAACTCAACGCTCAGGCCGTTCGCGGTATCGCTGTCTGCCATGCGGCGCAGCTCGCGGTAAACCGTGACCGGCGCACCGCCCACAAACTGAAACTGCCGGATGTGCCAACGTGCCGCCCAGGCAGAAACAGCCGAGGCTGTTTCTTTCAGATCTTTTCCGCTCTCGTCGTCCGTTTCACCATCCAGTGCATAACCATCAATATTTTTGGAAATGTATTTAGCAACGTAACCCGTTGCGCTGCCTTTCTCTGGGTCGATAGCCTCGGCGTGAAAACGTGCTTTACGGGCCTTGTCTGTCGTCAGCTCGCTGCTATCTTCCTGCCAGGCGTAATCGCGCATAATCTCGCGCACGCGCTCAGCCTGTTCAGGTCGCATAAACATGAGCATGTGCCAGTGCGGGGTCGCATCATGATGAGGCTCAGCAACGCGGATCCCAAAGATGCGGATTTCTTCGCGGTGCAGCTTGGCGCGGATTTTCTGCCAGACGCTGCACAGATAACGCTGCGTATCGGCCGGGCTGGCACCGTTCCATTTGCGGTTACGATGCCCGGTTTTGATTGTAGCGTGATAGCGAGCCGGAGCGGTCAACGTGTAGAACTCGCCTATAAAGCCCATTTCATTGCAGATGTCTTCGAAGCCACGAATGCGGGTCATCAGCTCGCAGCGGCGGATCGCCGGGTTGGCCACACTGCCGTCGTATTTCTCGATCAGGCTGATGCGGTTGCCTTCCTCGTCTTCCAGCTCCATTCCCTTCAGAAATTCACGGGTGCGTCGCTTCTGCTCGCGCCACTCTGAAACGTTCATGCTGCTGGCATAGGGGGTATGCTTCTTGCTAACGTTAGCCAGGGCAATCTGAAGATGCTCACGCCATGATGCGGCCACGCGTCGCAGTCGGCCCTTCCACCATTTTTCCGTCTGCATACGCATAATCGCCGGGGTAACTTCCTCCGGGTCAAACAGTCGTGACGTGACTTTATCCCATAATGGCGGCGTCTGGCTCAGCTCACGGGTGATGGTGGCGGCGGTCATGTAAACGCGGTGCGTGTATTTGTAATCTGACTCATCGCTGGTCTGCTCGTGTGCCTGTACCAGCTCGGCGAGAATGAAATTAGCCACATCCCCGGCAAGCAAATCGACGTCGGCGCGGGCCATATCCGGCAGGCGATTGAAACGGCGCATCAGCTCCCACAGCTGACCGCCTGCGCTGGCCGCGCCAGCCTGTTTAGCGGCATTGCCTGCCAGCAGGTTAAACGTGCCGCTGCTCATTTCACCGAGGCGATATTGAGCATTAACGGTTTCAACGCGTGGCAATGTGCGCTCAACAAATGTCTTTGTTAAGTAAACATTGGCGCGGGCTGTTCCCTGTGTCTTTTCCAGATCGCTGACGCGCCGTTTAACGTCGAGCTGTATCAGCGTCGGCTGCTTTTCGAGTAGATCCTGTGCACGCACTAAAGCCGCAATCATCTGAGTGCGGCTGTGCATTTCCTCATAAGTGGGATAAGGGCTGGACAGTGCCTGCTTTGGCTTATTCCATTTGTAGGCCCATCCTGTTGCAATAACTGACTCGCTCATATTTCGAAAGCCAGTTGAGGAGTGAACAAATCTCGATCCGCATCATAATTTAGCGAGCTAGCGCTGTTCATGGACTCGATACGCTCAACCAGCACAGCAGCCCTGGTCTCTTTACTGGCAGGGGCATAGGCGCTTTTATTCCAGGCCTTATCAATACCGATATTGCGTGCCACATTAGTGCTGTCTGCTGATGAAAGAGGCACGCGCTTGAAGATGTCTTTATTCAACATGCGCAGACCGTGAAGCTTGGTGATTGGATAGCCACTACCATCAACAACATGGCGGATCAGATCACGCAGACGCGCTGCGCACTCTTTCGGCCGACTGGCGTCATACTCACCCATAGAACCCAGCGCGACGCGAGGGAACTCATGGCACAGACGAATAAAACGGTCATCAGATTCATTCATGTGCCATACCGGTACGCCGGTAATTTTTCCGTGAGGCCACTCTGCTATCAGCGCATCATTTTGCTCACCGCTGCCGCCGATTACGTCGGGAATGATGGCAAACGCAAAGCGAGGATGATTTTTCCAGCGCCCTACAAATTCGTAATAACCATCCCAGCTCACAACTCGTTTTTTTGTCCAAAAGCTAAACGCACCATTATCAAGCGCGAAACTCTGGCAAACTTCCGAAGCCAGCATGAGCTGGCCCGGATTTGCGAAGCTGATAAATGCGTGCCTGCCTTTCCATGCTTTGAGCGCGCACGTATCTGGTGTGATTGGCCCGCCATGGAAGTGGATCATCCACGCACCTCAACCACGACGGATTTATCAGCACCATGAGCCATATCGAAACCGGCAAATTGAACGCCCTGCTGCGGGCGTCGCACAGCAATTATTTCAGAGGCACGCTTTCCCTTGCCTGCAGCTACCGCAACCGAGCGGGCTACGCTGATGCTGGTGATATCGAAATCGCGAAGAATGCTGCGGGTGTAGAGGGTGTCGCTGTTTGAAACCACAACCGGGCAACGCTCCGAGACGTCGAGCAACATGCTGACCAGATCGTGATGCTCATCCTTATTGAAACCAGCCGAGTGATAGTCCGAAAACGTGCCGTCATACGGTGGATCGCAGTACACTACATCACCAGTTTTGGTCAGGCGAAGCGTTTCGCGGAAGTCAGCGCAGATGAATGTCGCGCGCTGCGCTTTCTCTGCAAATGTCTCAATCTCAGTCAGAGGGAAATATGGCTCCGTGTAGTTACCAAACGGAATGTTAAATTCGCCGCGCTTGTTGTAGCGGCAAAGACCGCGATAGCCATTGCGATTCAGATAGAGGAAGTAAGCGGCGCGCTCCAGTAGAGGCAATGCCGGATTATGATTAAACGCCTCACGGACGGTGTAATAGCTTTCGCCGGTCTTGTTCTGATTAAACAGGCTGGCCGCCACAATGATAAACGGGCGAGAGTGCTCTTTTATCTGGCGATAGAGGTTGATGAGGTCAGGGTTTATATCCGCAACCAGATAGGCCCGGTAATCGGTATTCATCATTACTGCGCAGGAACCGGCAAAAGGCTCGATCAGGCGATCACCCTCAGGCAGGTGCGCGAGAAGTTCCGGCATTACGCGGGACTTGTTGCCCGCCCACTTCAAAATCGTGCTCATACCGCACCGCCTTTTGAAGCTTTCGTACGCATTTCGGCCACGTCCTGACAGCTGACACAGCGAGTTACGCCACGCACCGCGCGGCGGCGCAGTTCCGGGATTGGGGCATCGCAGTCTTCGCAGAATGAAGCCGCCACGCTGACCGGGCGATTAACTACGCTGGCGATATTGCGCGCCAGCAGTTCATCGGCGCGGGCCTGCGCCATGTCGATTGAGTCGGCCATCAGTGCATCTCCTGTGCCTGGTTCTCAAAGCGCTCGACCTCTTTGTCCAGCAGTTCGATAATTTCTACTGCAGACATTTCTTTTTGGCGGGCATGAATTGCCAGTGCGGCCAGGCGGATTGAAACTGACAGCGCATCATCAGAACGCTGCTCAGTTTTAGCCTTATTCAGCATGGCGCTAAGCGCATCTTCATCAGCTTTAAAATTACGGGTCTGGATATTTCGCATTTCTCTTTCTCCTGAATTTGGGCAAAAGAATGCCCGGCGGGTGTACGCCATTTATTTGAATCGGGTTAATTAATTAGAAAGGGTCATTCGCTTTGGAAATAAACTCACGACTGCTTTTAAATGATTCATTGCACAAATAAGCGCCTTTCTTTCATCAGTAGTCAGTTCACTAAATTCAGCGTCGTGCCTGTCTTTACCGATGTTAGCCAGGAAAAGAATTGCACTCAGTGCACGTTTGTTATCCCGGTAATTACTGTCTGTCACATCGCGCATTTCAGAGAAAAAACGAGCCATATCTTTTTCACAGTTGCCGCCCATCAGCTGCGCGCGAAGTAAGGCAACGTGATTCAGCGCCGAAACCCTCTGCCCTGCAGAAAGCTCAACCAGCATTGAATCGCCCTCGATAGCCATGATTTACCTCTTTGCTCTTTTGCCTGTACCTGCTGGCTTAATACCGGATGCCAGCGCCTGCCGTTCTCGCCCATGATCCAGCCATTGCCATATGACATTGACAGACTCTGGCGCTTGAGGTGTGCCGCAAATGAAATCATCGTGCGCCTTCAGCTGATACCAATCGAAGCACCCAGCCCGCTGATAGCGTCAACGGTTGAGGCTAAGGTCGGGTTAGAGTGAACGCGGGCCTGCACGGTCAGCGCGGCAAGCATCATGCAGCGAATACCAGTGTTTGCGGCCTCCAGAATACTGCGGCGGCATGTTGCAGTTATCCGCTCCGGGTTTGCGGCACTGGCGGCCATGCTTCCGACTTCAGCAGTCGCTTTCAGCACATAAGACTGAAACTTGTCTTTTGCCAGCTCATTAACCGGTACGCATGGCAGGCAATGCAGTTGTGCCAGCGCGCCGTCTATCAGCGTGGCGTCTTCGGTCAGATCGGTAAGCAACAGCAATTCTGAAACCGTCAACTGATGCACCTGATCCGGGTTCAGCTTGTTGCGCAGGGTCTGTGCTTTCATGCCTGCTCGCTGCGCCAGCTCAGCCATGCTGTGTGTCAGCGCAAACTTGCGGCAGGCGTCGTCATAGTGGTTATGGGTGGAAGTCTTGAAATCAAACATGTGCGAATCTCCCTATTCACTTAATGTGAATTAGCCGCCAATAATGAGCTGGAAACGGGAATGCCCAAACGCCTTACGTAACTGCTCTTCTTTCCAGCGTGCGTAGTAGATACGGATCGGCCCTCCGGCTTTTTTACATCCTTTACGAATGGTGCGCGGTTCGATTGGCAACTGCGGATTATCACCCGTTGTCCATCGATATACAGTGCGTACAGAAACACCCTCTAAAGCTGCGAATTGCTCAGCAGTTACTACAGGTGAAGGTACTTTGATGATTGCGATTTCAGAAGCCATATAGCATGATTCCTTTTTTGAGATTTCAGCCAGTGATTGCCTAAGTCTTGCCAACTTTTGCCGCCAATCACCACCACACGCAGTGATAGTAATGCTAATTTTAATATCACGCAACGATCGGATGCTAATTTTAATGATAAATGCCAACTTTAATAACGAAGAGTTACTAAATAGAATTTGTGAGGTTTATGGCTTTCATCAGAAAATCCAGCTAGCGAATCATTTCAATATCGCAGCAAGCTCCCTCCAAAACCGCTACACACGCGGTAATGTCTCGTATGACTTCGCTGTCTTGTGCGCTCTCGAAACGGGCGCAGATTTAAAGTGGTTGATGACCGGTGAAGGTCATCAGCGGATTCAAAATAAAAAAGATGAGTTAACCAAAAGGGAATCCATAAGCCTTGAAAAATTCACAATTAGTGAAAGCAAGCTTAGCTCTGTGGGTAGCTTTGTTATTGATGCGAGTGTTTTGAGCAGCCATATGGGGAACGTCTTTTGCGTGGAAACTGACTCTTCTATTTACATCATTGAAGAGAGCAGCACAGTTTCAGACGGTAAAAAGCTAATCGACGTTGATGGAACAATCAGCATTCGTGAAATCGCGGTTTTACCTGGTAAGCGGCTTCACGTCACTGGCGGAAAAATTCCGTTTGAGTGCTTAGCCGAGGATATACGTGTACTGGGTAGGGTCACTGGCGTTTATCGCGAGGTTAAATAATGGCCGTGCGTAAACTGCCAACAGGAGGTTGGCTTTGCGAGATTTATCCAAACGGCGCTAGCGGCAAACGCACCCGGAGGAAATTCGCCACTAAAGGTGAAGCTCTGGCATTTGAACAGTACAGCGTTCAAAATCCTTGGCAGGAAGAAAAGGAAGACAGGCGCACCTTAAAAGCGCTTATTGATTCATGGTATAGCGCTCATGGCATAACTCTAAAAGACGGCTTAAAACGCCAGTTAGCCATGTACCATGCTTTTGAATGTATGGGCGAACCTCTTGCACGCGATTTCGATGCGCAGATGTTTTCCCGCTACCGTGAAAAGAGGCTAAAGGGTGAATTTGCCCGTTCAAACAGGGTTAAAGAAGTATCGCCCCGCACGCTTAATCTTGAACTGGCTTACTTTCGGGCGGTATTCAATGAGCTAAATCGATTGGGAGAATGGAAAGGTGAAAATCCGCTGAAAAATATGCGCCCTTTCCGCACGGAAGAAATAGAAATGGCTTGGCTAACTCACGACCAGATTTCGCTACTGCTCGGAGAGTGCAAACGGTATGACCACTCTGATTTAGAAACCGTGGTAAAAATCTGTCTCGCCACCGGCGCACGGTGGTCTGAGGCCGAAAGCCTGAGAACAAGCCAGCTCGCGAAATATAAAATCACATACATCAACACGAAAGGCAGAAAAAACCGCACCGTTCCAATCAGCAAAGAGCTATACGAATCACTGCCTGATGATAGAAAAGGTCGACTTTTTAGTGAATGCTATAGTGCATTTAGATCTGCACTAGAAAGAACAGGCATCGAATTACCGGCGGGACAACTCACCCACGTTTTGCGTCATACATTTGCTAGCCATTTTATGATGAATGGCGGAAATATTTTGATACTGCAGCGTGTACTTGGTCATACCGATATAAAGATGACGATGCGATATGCTCATTTTTCTCCAGATCATCTGGAGGATGCAGTTAAGCTAAACCCCCTTAACTTATCTTTAAAATAAATAAAAATAAAAAAACGCAATCAGCAGTTCACACTGCTGACTGCGGAATTAGTTACTCATAATCCTCATAATCCTCATAATCTAAATCTAAATACCCGAAATGTATTGAACTAAGTTTATCAATAACTTCGACGTTTTCTATAAAGATATAATCGATATCTTCTCTAGCTTCGTCAAAGTCTCCAGAAAATGTAATCAAGACTCTGCACTCAAACTCTTCGGTAACGTTTTTAGAGATGCTTGCCAAATGAACTTGATCACGATCAATAGAATCATATTGATACAAAGAAAAATCACCATCTGCATTTAATTCGACAGTTATTAATGCTTCAACGACTATAGATAAATCAGTTTTTTCGATAAGTTTTAAATTATTATCAGCCATACTGAAATCTGCAAACGTTACATCAACACCTTCAGGCTCCCAACTGAAAGCTGAGTCTGCATCCTGATCTACATAATAACCATTGAAAAAACTTTCCAATTCATTACGCAACTGCAATCCTAAGTTGCTTGCATCTATAAACTCAAGCGCAGCCTCTAACTTCGCTAGCATTATGACCGGAGTGTCTTTAGTATTGAAATAATCCAAAGCATCTGCGAGATTTTCATTATAATCAATTAAATCTGATTCATCACAAAAACCTCTCCAATCCCCATCCTTTGCCACGGCAAAAATTAACTCATCATTTTCTTCTGCCCAATGCTCTAAAGCCAGTAAAGATATGGCATCAGGAAACTCATTTTTCTTCTTACCAGATGTTGCAAATGGCGGCTTATTGTTAAAATAATTATCCCTAAGTTCAGCCACTTCTACGTACTCAGCTGAATCTAATACAAGCGCGCCAGTAGCATCTAAAAATGCATTAAGCCGAGATAAAGCTAGTTCATTTATTTCAGGGCCATCGCTTAACTTTTGCTTTGATTCAGTTAATAAACTACCATCAAAAAATAGATGTTCACTTGCCTCATCCAAAGCTTTTTGCAGTGCTGCCCTGCTGTTAATGATTTTATCATGCAAATGTTTTTTAATTTCATTAACAACAATATCTGTCAGGACAAATTTTGTTGGTGACCCATTGAATTGTTTTAATCTTCCAAGTAGTCCTTTTTCTAACCTGAGGCCATTACCATCAAAAATTGAGGTATCCAAAGTTATTGCTGTGTAATCCTTCCCATTCATATCAACATCCCTTATCAGTTATGTTTCGATAGATAAGAATCTATCCTAGTGTTTGCCTAAAGAAAAGCTAAGTAAACGTGAGTGCAATCACAAGCACGAGAGCGGAACAAAAGGTATCCGGGAGATGCTATACAAATGGCGATGAAGTGGCGGTTTAAATGGCCATAAAGAGGTATGAACTGGCAAATGAAGGCAATGTATGTCTCTGATTAAAAACATAAACAACTGATTTTACATTCATATTGAAGGGACTCATAATCGCTTGGTCGCTGGTTCAAGTCCAGCAGGGGCCACCAAATTTTACCTGTTAAATCAGGATATTAAGCCACTCTTAGCCGAGTGGCTTTTTTGTTTGTACGGTGGTCATTGGCAGCAAAGTGGTCAACCTGCAAAACAGGCTACCACTTCTTGAAAAATTACGGCCATACCTGACGAGGGAGCACTGCCAATGCTAATATCATGACTATAACCACTGCCCCGCCTCAGCAGAATCAATCAACATCTGGATAGTCAACGCTTCAGGTTGATGGCGATCTGTGCGCAGATATTTTGGTAAAACAGCATTTGGTAGAAATGGTATTCCTGTGACTGGGAAATAGCGGCGAAATTCAAACCCAGTCATATCGACGTGAAATGATTCAGCGTACTCTTCAAAAAAATCATGTGCCTCTTCAGATAATACACTATTTTTACCTGTACTTAGGGATGCGTCATCTGGCATTTCCCAAAAATA
>Ga0157364_1000815_pt1 | contig 23847 bp, 9 predicted proteins | sample AttsexASBM2_FD_111476 | JGI IMG/M metagenome (GOLD analysis project Ga0157364, IMG submission 111476) | Fungus gardens microbial communities from leaf cutter ant in Ribeirão Preto, State of São Paulo, Brazil - Atta sexdens ASBM2 | ecosystem: Host-associated > Fungi > Mycelium > Unclassified ...
AGGCGAAAAGCTCATTCCGCTCGAAAATCATAATAACAAAAACACATAAACGAAATTACAGTCGAAAACTCGCCAGTCGAAATCTCGCGTTTCCGATCGGAATCGCATAATTTCCTTAATAGGTGCTCCAGTTCTGCTTTTATTAAACTATTATTAAATCTTTCTGCACAAGAATGACCGGACATCTCGTATCAATCCTCGCCGTACATAAGAAAGTCGTATCTCCCAGCACTTGCATATTTGTTATTGCTGAAATTCATCTCGAGCATGTCCACCAAACAAATTTCGTTGTCTTCCTCCAGACGGTTGTTAATATCACAGTCATTACTTGCTAACGCTGATTGCTCGTCGACCAAAACTTGACAACTAATTTTATTACTCGAATTAATCTTCTTATCTGTATTCGACTCTTTGAACTTCTTCTTTTCATTAGATTTTCACATAATGACCAATCTCTTTGCATTGATAGCATCTTATCACTCCCTTAGTTCTGGGCTTTAGACTACTATTAGGTTTTGGACTATTACTGGAAATCATCTTCGAGACAATTTTAGATCCAAAATTTTTAATATCAGAATCCCTACGACGAACATATGAAACATCAAACGTTTCCAATGTAATTCGTTGAAATATTTTTGTTAGTTCTTGCACCGTAACGAAAGAATGAATTTTTGCCTGATTTCTCGAGGTTCTCACAGGTATTCCCTCAATAAGTAGTCAATCATTTCCTCTCCTGTGATCGGATTATTTTCTTTGATTATCTTGTAGTAGTAATCACTGAATGTTTCTCTCTAAGCTGCTAATGGGCTGATTAAACATCCATTTTTTGCAATAGCCTATCCACTTTCATCGATAAATGTGTAAAAGTATCAATCAGCCGCCTTTCCGCGTAACTTCGAATCAACCAATCAATACTTTTGCGACATTTTCGTCAAGCTCATAAGTATCTCATAACAGATTAACTTGAGCCTTCCATCAAAATCACCTGTACTTGCTGAGAAGGTCACTGACATTTTTAATACTTATAGTATAGTTCGAGAAATTGTGAACAAACTATTTCTTGGAGATATCCGCAATAAATTATTTTCCTTAGAAGTTCAACTTCTTTTTGTATTAGATCACGTTTTTTGATCTAGTAACTCCATTTTACGAGAGATAAATTTTCGCTTACAGGTTTTGTAATGCTTCCAGTACGCCCTGCTGCTTCTGTCATCACTTCCTCATAATCGCCGTTTTCAATAATGTCCTCAATTGACTACTGCAATTGCTACACCGCTTCTTATATCCAAGCCCTAGAAGGAGCCCTGCCTTTTCATTCTCTCTTATTAGTTCAATTTTACATCCATTAGTGGATAATTGATATTGTCTTAGAATATTTTTCAGTTGTGCCACACAAGTGGATCTGTTCATTTTGAGGACAATCTCTTTCAGCTGCGACACTCTTTAATGCGTGTTTTGTTTGTTCATATCCGATATGATCTATATTCCTTCTTTTAGCAAATGCCCGTTTAATTTTCGCTATACGAATCGTTGAATAATATATTCCGTTCATATGCCGCTTTAAATATTATCTTAGTTTTCAAATTTTTTAAGTAGAAATCCTCAGTCGTCTGCACACAGTTAGAATAACACTTCTATTTTTTTTTTTTTGACAAATCATAATTCCGCACACAGCAGCATTAATGATGAAACTGAAGTCTCTATTCTACTTTTGAATTTGTAAAACGCTAATAATGTGTGCAACTACCAAAGAGATAGTTCGGAGAATAGCTTTATTGCCAAATATAATCAAATTTTTTGATGTCTCCTAAGTCTATCACTTCTCTCGAGAATACATGATCGCTCGCTCTTCTTCTTTTTCCTGCAGATGGGGAGTCAAAATTGTAGACCAGCATTTCTTTTCACGAAAGTCTCGAAAGGCCTTCAAAAAAGAAATATATATGTTTGAAACTCGAAACTTGTGAAGAGAATATGCGAAAAAGAATCGAATAACTGCAAAAAAGCACGTTTTTCGCTGGAAAAAGTTCGGTATAAAAAGTGTAAGTATTCGAAATACCAAATGAAACATAGAACATTAAAATCAATTTATTAGTTTAGTAGAAAAGAAATAAAAAACTGACTTTTTCACTCGCTCTTTGTTCATCGAGATTGAAACGAAAGAGTTTTGAAATTCTCGTAAAATGTAGCCCTCGTGATGACGAAAAAATGTAGTTCTGAACAAGCCTGAAATGTTCATTAGTTTTTGCAAAAAGTCATTTGTAATTTAAATTAAGCACATTTTAATAAAATCAGGCATGCGCGAATCGCCGAGCGGCTGATCTATCCCCACTTGACCGCGCGCAGGTTTCTCCCGACGCGCTGCCTCGATCGCATTCCTCAACTTTCCAATGGTTTTAAACAAATTTTTTCGACAGCAAAAAATTCGAGAATTTTTTAACAGCAAATTCAAATCTTTCGACAAATTGGTGCTAGGCGGAACTTTTAATCTTAAAAATTAGAACCACAGTGATTTTTTTGAAAAATAAATTGTTATCTCGGCTTCTAATAATCAGAGGATAATTTTTTTTTTAAATTCGTCAAAAAATATTAGCTGTCGAATGCTTCACACGGCTATGTGTGCGTTTGGAGAGACACTATTCGCACTATGAACGCAAACGCTATCAACGCTGTTCGTAGAGGCAATAGCGCGATAGCGTTAGCAAGAATCCAACAATTCTAGCATAGCGTTGATAGCATTTAACCAGAAAGATTTAACATTTGTCAAGGTTAAGTTAATGTAGGGGATGTTGTTTTCCACCGACCAAACTTTTCTCTGTAATTTAAATTTTTAGAGTTTTGTAAAGTATACGTAACATAAATTTTTCATTTTTTAGTGAATAACAGAACGCAATCTCTGTGATGGCTAGGTCGGAGTGAACAACGTAAACTAGTTCAAAAAATTAATTAATTATTCTGAGGGGGACACCAGGTGACGGGGTTAAGGATTTTGATGCGCTCTTTCCATGCTATTTTTAAGCGAAAAAAAAAACGGTATGTTCTGGCCATTTCAGCCATTGCCCCATAGTTTCGAAGAAATCGATTTTTTAAATAATTATTGTAATAATTTGAAAAACTATATAAATGAAAATATCAGTGTTTTATAAATTTTATTTTAATTTAATGTTATTAGTTTTAATTATTTTTTGATTGTAATTAAATTTCATGATATTATATATTAGAATTATAGATAATAATTAAACACTCATTTATGGAATATTTATTATTATTATTTATTATTATCATTGTTATCGTCGTCATTGTTATTCACGAACGCATAAATAAGATTGTAATGAAAACTTTTTCTGAAATTAGAAATTGGAAATTATGATTAGGTATAGGTAAGACATATATTTGTAACATTCTTTTGGTTAACATTAATCGATTTATTAATAATAATAGAAAACTAATCGTGTTTTATAAACGTACATTGTATGGGATGATATAAATCATAAAAACAAGAAAAATATTTATTGTGAACATCTTACAAATGAATTTTAGAATGAATTTTAGAATGAAAAATTTGATTTTCATTAAAATTGATTTTTGAAAGAAGCTATTTTCATAACAGCAATCAAATCTGCTTTCAGTCAGATATTAAAAAAAGTTATTGTGTCTGCAACAAAAATTCATTCGTAAGTTGTTCACAATGCAGTAAATATTTATGTTTTTCTTATTTTTATGATTTATATCATCCTATACGTCTACAATATACGTTTTATAAATCATTTTCTATTATTATTAAGAAAAACATATCAATTAAATTATTATTAATAAATCGAATCTTAAAAACAAGATTACAAAATGTGACTTGTTTCCTAATCATAATTTCCAATTTCTAATTTCATCAGAAATAGTAATAGTTTTCATTACAATCTTATTTATGTGTTCATGTGAATAACAACGATGATGATAACGGTGATAATAATAAATATTCCATAAATGTGTGTTTAATTATCTATAATAGTAATATGTAATTTTATGAAATTCCATTGCAATTAAAAAGTAATTAAAACTAATAACATTAAATGAAATTTATAGATATTGATATTTTCATTTATACAGTACGTTTTTCAAATTATTACAATAATTCGATTATTGTATATATAATCGATTTCTTGAAAACTATGGCTAACGGCCGGACATATTTTTTTTCGCTCAAAAACAGCCTGTAAAAAGCGCATAAAAATCCCATTACTAGATGTTCTTTTTGTGAGTAAATTAATCAGATAAAACTCAGTAAAAAATTTTTCATGCATGAATATATATAAATATGTATAAACATACATAAACATGCATAAATATTCATAAACATATATAATTATATATGAAATATGTATATATATTGTTCATACATCCTTTTTTCTTTTATAAAATTACTTTTTAGTGTAATAGAAATAATAGTGTGAAAATATTAAAAATAATTAAAAAGGTAATTTTCGTGCTATTTATTTTAGAAAAAATCAAGTTTGAAGAAATATAAAAAAATTATTTCTGTATAATTATGTATAAAATTATGCATAATTATATATGAACAATTTTTTTAAAATTTTTCAAAACTTGTTTTTTTCTAAAGCAAGCAATGAGAAAATTATCCCTTTAATTTATTTTTTATGTTTTCACATTACTATTATTATTTCTATTATACTAAAAAAAGTAATTTTACAAAAAAAAGGATGTATAAACATATGTATGGACATATTCATATATAATTATACACGTTTATGAATATTTATGCGTGTTTATGTATGTTTTATACATATTTATACATATTCATGCATGAACAATTTTTTTAGGAAGGAAGAATTCTTGCATAAGCATTCGTTGTCATTGAGAAGAAGCATATCTACATCTAATGAAGACCTTAAGCATCTGCAGCGCAATAATAACTTTTATTATTATACATACGAATTAAAAATCATCAGTACAAGATACTCCGACTTTCACATTTGTAATGAAATCGAATACACAAGTTGAACTCCGCAGAAACTTTGAAAAGATAAAGATGATACTTACACAAGCAAGAATTACATTCATTCTAGCCTAATGGCAAGCAATCAATTGCAGAGATTGCGTTCACTATGATAAAATAAGAAATTCACACATTACGAACATATGTTTATTGTACGAAATTCTAAAGAGAGAAAAGTTTGGTGCCATTCGAGAATCCTCCCCTTAATCTAATCTTGACTGTTAAACGCTACCAACGCTACCCTAGGATCGCTACTTACGGATCTTGCAAACGCTAACGTTATCAATGCACTATCTCGGAGAGAATAGCATTGGTATGTAATTGTGACGTAACACGCTAGTGATGTCATGATCGTGTTTATTAGCTATCTGCAATTCTGTGAACAGTTTGTAGCACTAAATAGCGCGAATAGTGTCTTCTCGAACGCATCTTATATGATGTGATGCATATTAACAGAATTATTCCATTTCTTTATACGAAAAAAAACACCCACTTTTCAAAATTGTTTTAAAATAGTTTAATTGCAAAAAATCATTTTGTTACTAAGTGCACGTACATCTCTTGAAGAAGAAAAATCATTCCTGCAAATTGCTATGCGACTGCTCAAAGATGAAGAAATTAAGTTTTCTGCAAACAAGTTTTTACTGAACAAATGGTTTTTTGTAAAAACTAATAAACATTTTAGGGCTAGATTTTTTTGTTATCAAATAAGGGCAATCAAAATTTGCAATCAAATACATTTTACGAGAATATCAAAGTTCCGTGTTTCAATCTCGATGAACAAAGAGCGAGTGAAAAAAAGATGATTTTTATTTTTTTCTGCTTAACTAACAGACCGATCTTGATGTTCCACGGCTCATTTTGTAGATATTTTGAATACCTACATTTTTCATAGTGAACTTTTTTTCATATATCGACATCTTTCGTTTTATAAACGAAAAATCTGCTTTTTATAATTATTCGAATTCTTTTTGCATATTTCCCACACGATTTGCGAGTCTCAAACATACATTTCTTTTCTGATAACCTTCCGAACCTCCTTTTCGTGCAAAGAAATATCAACTTACAATTTTTGCGCAAAATGGGTCTTTTTGAGTCTAATTCTATTGATCTAATTCAACATTCGCGTTTAATTTGTCGTGAACCTCTATCGTGAAACTCTATATTTTTTTCTCTCCAACTCTATATTTTTTTGAGGAGAAAGTTCAAATAATGACATATGTTATAATTTATAATTTGAACTTTATTGTTATAGAAACTGTCACGAATCAGTACCATACCATTGAAATATAATTATATTTGTATTCCCAAATGATTGCTAGTTGCAGCCATAATGGTTGCAAGAGAAAAGAATCAACTCTAAATTAGTGAAAAATCACGCTGCGTAAATTATATACACTAATTTTTCTAACAATATAGGAATTTCTTCGACGTAGCAGAGAGTATAATAATAGCACATCGGAAAGTTAAGCACGACCAATTGGCATCACTTTGAATGTAAACTTGAATTTTGTAAATTTCGATAATAGTCTGTATCATAATATCGACGTAATTGGATCGGCATGCAGGAGTGCCTCATAAATTGTCAAAGTACAGCGAAGACAAAGAGATTCCAGAGAGGATTTTGTATGTGCCTATTTGAGATTTCGCTGATGTACGTGTAATATTCGTGCGTATAACAAATTGCTTTATTAATTCTCGAAAAATTGGTATTAAAAGCGGTAGTATATAATGCGAGTTCTTCAGCACTTCTTTTTATAAAAAATTTTCATTCAAGATATCTGTATATCAAATCATTAATGGAGGTTTAATTTCGATTTGGAAAGACCAAGAAAATCGTAAAATATTTCGCAACTTATTATAATACATATATAATAAAAGTGAATAAAATCTTATATATATAAACGTGATTATATAGAGATTATTTATAATACGGCATAGACTTTTAAGCAAAAGACAAATGTATGACAAGTCGCGTAAATTAAAACGATCAAAGAAAGGTCGAAGGAAAGCAAACCGTCCGCACGGTCTGCAAGCGTAAATTTCATTGACAAGGTCGCTCTGTAATGTAATTAAATTAATGCTCATTGTCGATATCGTCGTTTTCCAAACGAGAAGACCAATTATCAGCATCAAGTGATGAGAAAATAAGCAATAAAAGTGCCGGATAGTCAGATTTTCGTTTCGTTTATCGCGATAAAGCACGTGGATTCGTTCACATTTTGCGTTAGGCGTCCTCGAAGTTCGATGAGTTCTTCACTTCTCCTCCTCTTCTTTATCCTCTTCTTCAAGTCTATCACTGTGATAATCAGACCTTACAAAGTCAGGTTATAAAGAAGGTCCGATGTAGATCAGGAATACTTTAACAATCGCACTATGGTGAATCTAGACATTTTAAAATCCCAACCGTATGTAATTTAAAGAATATATTACTTATAGGGGAGTTGTAACGGGGATTAGTTGTAACAATATATATCTTTTAAATGATAAAAGATAAGATGATCGTATGAAGGACAAAAATAGTCGGTCTCAAAGTCTGCGTTTGCCTCATGACATCAATCGCGCGTGCGCTGCAAGAAGTTACATAGGGTGTTTAGATAAGCCATGTAAGAGTAAATTTCCGATGTTATATTTTTTTGCTTTAAACTTTCAATTAAAATGCCTTTTATCATCAATATGATATATAGAACCGTATATATTTAATAATATAAATTATAGAAATCAAAGTCTTGCACGGTTTAGCTGGATCTTAAATGCTTGTACAAGCATGTAAATTCATCTTGTAAATTTATATATTACATATGTAGTTCCCAGAAACGCGAGGCGAAATGATTTTTCGGTTTTGAAAACGTTAACTCTACTAAACTACCGCAGTAATATCACGAGTTAAATTGGTAGCAATTTAACAAATTTTTCATGCTTATTCGCATCTTCGAAACGATCTTAATAATATTGAATAATATATTAAAATCTGTAAATAATTAATTCTTACTGCGAAAAATATTATCTCGGCCGGGAGTCGAACCTAAATCTCTTACATGCGAGCATCCTAAGTCTTGTCAGGACATTGTAACACCATTACAATTAACGATAAATGTTAAGAAGAGTCCGTTCAGTGTATTTTAAAAATACTGAATTGATGCATTTTCGCGTAAAAATAAAGATTTGACAAAAAAAAGAAGAAACTGTCGTTCTGCTTCGTGAATCGAAATATTTTAAATTGACGACTATTCAGATAAGGAAATTTGTTACAGTCAAAAATACTGCGATGCAAGCACACGCTGAGGTCACATTTTCATGCCTTATGGTCACGAATACGTTGTAAGTATTTCTTATTGTAATAAATATTATTCACTGTTTTACAAACACAAATTCACTGCTTTAAAAACAAATTATCTGTTCTGAAACATAAATTTACTGTTTTAAAAACACAAATTCACTGCTTTTAAACAAATTCTTTGCTCTAAAACACAAATTCATTATTTTTTAATAGTAAATTTACTGATTTAAAAACAAAAATAATATAAGAAGATAATCTGTTTTAGAACAAATAATTTATTTTTAAAGCACTGAATATGTATTTTTAGAACAGCAAATTTAGTTTTAGAACAGATAATTTGTTTTAGAACAGATAATTTATTTTTAGAACTTGTTACAACTTTCTCTAGCTCTGTTTCGTTTTGCCCCAAATCAAAACAAGATGTCTAATAGATAGAATAGACTAATTCAGATTTTGCTTGTAAACAGCTTAAAATTATACTGAACAGCCTAAAAATATACCTTTTTGCAAATAGTACATAAAGCTAAATAGTTGTTATGTCATGTGCATTGAAAGAAATAAACATACATGTCATAAATAAAGAAATATATGTATATTTCTAAAAATTGTTACAACTGTCCCCAGTCTCCCCTATTTATTTAGCCCATATATAATTTATATTTTATTACATTACTTTAGTATATTATATTCATATTATATTTTAGTATTGTATATTTTCTGTAAGAATCATATTTGACTGTACATGTGGACTGTACATATGGAAACACGTACCAATAAGAAAATAAAGGCCCATAATTATCGAAGCTGGATCTTAAATAATTCCATGTGAATTTATATATATTATATATATATATATATATATATATATATATATATATATATGTGTGTACATATATGCCACATTTGTAGTCATTTAAGCTGTGGTAATCTAAATTTGTAATCATTAAATCTCGATGGTCTAAAAGAAAAAGCTTAGGACACTCGCACAGAATGTTGAAAGTCCGGGTTCGACTCCCAACTGATATAATATTTTTTGCAATAAATAAATTCCCATACAGCACAGAATATAAAGAATGTTGCTGAGATGGTGCAATATTGAAGTGTCAAAGTTTTATCGTTTTTTATCTATCTTATTGATTCTCCTATATTGATTGTTAATGTTGCTACAACGTTGAAACGACATTAAATAAATTATGTAACGAAACCTATATTTTATTTTATAAAAAATAAAATGTCATGTAAATAGAAAATTTAAATCACCTAAATTGATCTTTTAACAAAATTTTATTTCTAAGCGATACATGTTTATACGAAAATTGGTCGCGCGTGCAGAATGTACTTGCATGTATGGTATTATTTGTATTTAATCGGTCTGATGTCGACTTGTGGTCTTTCTACGTATTTATATGTCAGTTATATCCATCCATTAACATTCATTACTATTAACCTAATTCAGTGTTCGTGGATCATCGAAGTTGTAATTCCTGTACGATTGCAAAGATTACACTTTTGAATGGCATAAGATTAGGTAGGCTGCTTAGGAAAATAAGAAACTTAATTCCCAAATGAAAATGTTTTTTTTCAATTATAATTTCGTGTGTGTTCTGGAATATGATGTTAATCAATAATACTTATTTTAATAATAAAATTGAATTAATTAATATGCAAAACATTTCTTATGTCTCATAGATAGTTACAATTCAATGGACATTAAACGTTTCTGCAATGTCTTTTCAACATTAAATTTACATTTCGTGGTGTTACTGCAATGTTATAAATCGTTTCTAAGATATTGATTCAACGTTAGTGTGCTATATGAGTTTATTTATAAATTTCTAGTATATTAAAGTCTCTTTAATAGATGAACATCTCTTTAAAGATCTTTTTATAGATAAACAAAAATTTAATTTTGATATTGCTACAATAATATCACAATTTAACTGCGTTTATAAATCCGAAAAAAAAATTCAGCGCGTAGTTTAATTAAATGACTACAAATATAGTATATACATATATGTATGTACATATATTGTATCTATAATAAATACAAATTCATTTAGAATTATTTAAGTATTAAGATCCAGCTTCAACCGTTATAGACCTTTATTTCCTATTTCTTATTTATATATTTTATTAAATTTTATGTATATAATGAATTAAGTATATAATGTATATAAGTATATAATGTATATTATGAATAAAATTAAGCTTATGAGAGTTTACCTACGCATTTATCATAATTTACACTTGTATATGACAACAAGAGACAAATATGAAACTATAATATATTTTACCTTCTTATATGAATAGAAAATATGTGATACATGAATTTTATTTCAGTGGAGATCAATTGTTATTATAATATTAATTTGCTGATTTGGATCTTCTAAGTGAACAATTCCGCTGTTTTTGCTCGATTATTTTTCTTTTTCTCGTTCCGGCAATTTATGTTGGTGTTTCGACCTGTTTGTCGTCATGGAAAGTCAATAAAGAAATTTGATTACCGAAAATGAAACTTTCATCCAACTGCAAACTTTTTCTCCAAGAATGACGGGCGCAGGTAGATTGGCGAATAAGCAAATGGACGAATAGATTAGATAGATAAACTGGAAAGAGGGAAGAGAAAAATCGGTCTGCGCGAAAAGCGCAGATTATTTTGATTGATATACATACTTAGACTATTGTGGCAAGTCATTCTGGATCGAAATTTTATCAGCAAAGGAAAATGAAAAAACAATGAATGTGGTAGAATTTATCCTCGAGAGATATGGATTTATAATTCATCTTATAATTTTATTCCAATCGATTAATTTAAATTTTGTACGGTTTTCATTTATTGCGGTTATAGATATAAATATAAATAAAGATTTTTAATCAAATTATATTTTTCATTTCCGTTTCTGCAATTAATAATTGCAATATATTATATATATATATATATACATATATATATTCTTGAGGCTTCCACGGGTGTTTTTTATATAAAGATTATGCGTTTCGCGGGTTTTTTCTGTATCCAGATCCATTTTTGGAATGCCAATGTTTCGTGAACCTTGTAGTCCAACTTCATCAGGACGAAGAACAGTCTGATACTGAGCTGTTCCTCCATATCGTTCTTTTTTATATTATGTTACTTATGAGGAGAAAGAAGAGAATTGTGAGTGGGGAGGGGGGGGAGAGAGGTGAGTGAAATCAGTCTCCAATAAAAATGGGAGAATGGTTTTCTATATTTTATTTATGTTATAGCCTTATCTCTATTGTTATCTCTATTTAGATTGTTAAGGGTATTTTTGTATCTCTATGGCTTCTTTATACTTTCTTAGAAAGTATGATATAATGTTGGCTATTGTAATCGTTTTTTGTCAAACAGTATTTGATGTTCTGTTTCGATGTGGTGTTCTGATAATACTGCGTGTTTTAGCCTGATAAAAAAGACATAATCAAAACAATCAATAAACACGCAAACAAAATAACGATCTCTGACACACAATCAGACGAAAGGATTCTATCCATTCTCCCATCCATATGTCAAAGAAACAACAGATCCGATTAGCAGGATATTAAACAAACACAATATCCGAACTATCTTTAAATCATCCAAAAAGATAAATCTTAAGAAATTCTAAAGATCAAAAGACTTCCACTCAGCTCCGCAGGAGTATACAAAATACTTTATTCTTGCAAATATACATTACAAATATACATTGGAAAAACTGGAAGAATGGTCAACCTACAGATAAAAGAACACCAACGTGATGTCAGACTAAAACACGCAATCAGCATTATTAGAACACCACATCGAAACAGGACATCAAATACTGTTTGACAAAACGACCACAATAGCCAACATTACATCATACTTTCCAAGAAAATATAGAGAAGCCATAGAGATACAAAAACACTCTAACAATTTAAAAACAATGGCTACAACTTAAATAAAATATGGAAAACCATTCTCCCGGTTATTAAAGACCCATTTCTCCTCCTTCCCTCCCCTAACCAACAATTCTCTTCTTTCTCCCCAACATTTAAACAAATAGTGTAATATACAAAGGAACGATACGGAGGAATAGCTTAGTATCAGGCTGATATCTCTTCGCCCTGATGAAGTGGACTGCAGTCCACTTCGCGCGAGTTCGCGAAACGTTGGCATTCCAAGAATGGATTTGGATATGGAGGAAATCCGCGAAACGCATAATCATATATATATGTATATATATATATATATATATATATATATATAAAATATATATACATATACATATACATATTTAATAACTCTCACATATTATTATTACACATATTATTTAAAATAAATAAGTTTAAAAAAAGTTTAAAAGAATTTTGGTAAAAGGAATGTGAAGTGCACCTAAATATTTAATTTAAATGAAATGATTTTAGAAACGAAATAAAATTTTTTAATTGCAATACTCGTATACTTTGCATTTTATTATTGATTTCTTGGGGCATGTCATATTAGGAGCACAATTTTTTGACTTTGCGATTTGGTCATTCTTTACATTTCTTTAATTTTCAAAAAAAAAATGAAATTTGAATTTCATGTAATGTTATCTTAAACCTTATTAAATTCCCTTCAAAATGACTTATTATTTTTTTAAATTCTGCCTATAGAGTTCTAGCATTTATCCAAAATGAATCATAATAGAGGTCTTTCTTCAATATATATACATTCGTTCTCATTTTATAAATCTTTTCCGTGAAATATTTATTGTTATTTTTTTTTAAATATATTATGTACTATACACACGCGCACTAACATATCCCTTACTATATAAATATGTTATTGTTAAAGTTCAAAACGTAGTAATTAAAAATCATAATGTTAGAGTGAGGAGTAAATATAGTACATGTTTGTGCTAATATGAATTTTATATTTACATATGAATAACAACCACAGTTTCACCGATGTTAATCATCGTTAACTATTAAATTAAACCTACTAATTGATTAAATATGCTTTATTTGTTGATAATATATTGAATAATTCAGTGCTATAATTCGGAAAGAAATAGAGAGAGTCTAAATTGCGATTAAAATCATGTGCGATATAAAATTATCTTCCAATTAAGATCTTTTAATATTAAAAATATACATATTTTGATATTTCATCAAATATAGAAATACAAATACAGGTTTTATTTAATTTTTTAACTTATCTCTTTTCTGTCGAAAAACTCGTTAACATCTTCATTGATATTATTCATCTCGTAGAAACCAACAATATAACAATTTCAAGCTCTCAATATATAGAAGTTAAAACTTATTAAATAGTAATATATATTGTTGACATAAACATGTGTAATTATTAATTTCACTTTACATTATTATCATCATGTTTTTAATGCAAATGTTATCAAAAATATCACTATGAAAGCGATGATATCGTAATATACTTAATTGTATTCTGATTGCATATCACAGCATACTTTATAAATAGAAAAATCATGACTAAGTAATTTCTATTTGTGTATTTATTAAAAAGAAATAGATGTTGCAAATTCTGTTTTATTATTCAGGTTTTATTATTCTTTTACAGAATATTTTCAACAATCATTTTCTCTAATTTTAATATCATTCAAACAGTATTTCTAATAATTTAAATGGACAATTCATTAAAAATTTAAGTGATTAAGTTATCTGATAACTCAAAACTGAACTTTTTTTTGACAAAGACTGAATGACAAATTTTATTTCATTTTGCAGCACTTTGTAAGTTATTAAATTTATACGCGACGCTTCTGAATCGTCGATTTCAGTCAGCCGTTGTTGATTTCTTTCAACATATTTTATTTACGTAGTGAAATTGGAAATTGATACAAAACGTGACCGTCGGAAATGATTACAGATATGGTCAAACAATGACAACCGAGATAAAATTTGGACAGTTTTTTGCAATATCGCCACTTCAAAATATGACTATAGCTCAGTTTTTTCGATAACCAACAATTTATTAATCATAATAAAAGCCCACATTTTTCATTTTAATTTTTCATTTTCACCATTTAATTACTATAAAATTTTTAATTACACTATCAAACACAAGTGATACGATTACACGTGCGTCGAAATAAATTTTAGTAGTGTTTAATTATTCTCCTTCTACGGATTCAAAAACAATACAGAATTACAGTGACTCGCGGCTTAATGCCGCGTGCAATCACGTGCAATCACATTGCTTCGCATGTATTGCATTTTTTATGAGGTCGCCAACAATGTCGCGATAATCTATCGTAGCGTGATTTCGATCTGATTAGGCAAAGCGAACAGTATCACGGGCGCAATGTGTTTTGTGCACGCAGTATTTCAGGTCGAGCTTTGTTATGTTGCACCGGTGCAACAAGAGCAGACCGTCGCTCGTATATTACTCACAGCGTGCTGGGACTAAACTGTGGGCGAATAGTACCTACTACGCGCATATTCTATTGCTGTAACGAAATTTATACGATTCGGTTGTCTGATAGTGGTTCACCGCGGTGCGTGTATCTTTCATTTGCAGAATTACGCAGCTGTCATCCATACATCTATATAATATACAAATATATAATATACAAATGTGCGTGCGATACGAAAGATCATTGTTTGCGATCCCGGATATAATGTGATTAGTAATGCAACGTAGGGAGTAAAAGGAGTTTTACAATATATGCATGACTTCATCCCTTCCTCTTCTCGTTCTCGTTCTCTCGCTCGCGCTCTTTCTCTCGCTCTCCCCCCCTCTCCCTCTCTCTCTCTCTCTCATTCTATTCGAAAGAGATCCAAATTTGTAAAAATTCGGACCGTATACAACGTAATGATTGATGAAATCTATCAAACATGCTATTCAGCAATAACACTCAAAGCTGGAATTAGTACGAGAGAAAGCGAGAATATATGAGACCTATTACGATTCCTTTCGATGAAATTAAAGATCCAAATTTTACGAATTATGCTTATTATTTTGAATTATGGATATTAATTGGATATTAATCTCAAAGATTGGAATTTATGCATAATTTAAATCATGTAATGCATAATTATATTCTATGCCATTCTGAAGTTTTTATGTGTATAAACCTATCGCGTATCTGTATTTAATCGTTATTTAAAAAATAAGTACATTCTTTGTGTTTCGAATAATAATTACTCATCGCTGCTAACTCTAAAGATTTATATCTTTTTTATTAATTAAATTCAAACCAGTTTTCGTAATCATCTATTTGCTACCAATTGAATAACTGATAAAATCTTATTTTTACATTTTAGCAAAATTTCTTTAAATTCTTTATTAGAGAAATTTAAATAAAACACTTTTTCAAATTTTAAAATAATTTACGAGTTTTAGGAAGCGCTATAAAATAGAAAAGCATCAGATATATACATACCTTATTGTAGATAGCTATATCGGGTACTCCAGGCCCGGCGCAAGTAAGCACGTAATGCGAATTGTCAATGGAGAATTTAGCATTGTTATACAAACAGCGACTGCCATCACTCTCTCTGACAATGTTACAAGTCAAACACGTCGACTTGTACCCTAGATCCAGTGATACTCTGTACAAATGCTGAACTGCCGATTCGCGTTCCGAAGTAGCCATGTAGTATCTGCAACAAATACAAGCATTTTTTCTTTACAGATACATTACAATCAGTTGCTTTCATAAATTTGACGTCTTCATGCCAAATTGATTTCTTCTATACGCAGTAAAATTTGTATTGGAAACGATCTATTCACATTGTTGTTTGTGTTAAATTTTTTATAATATTCGAGTGTTAATTCAATATAATAAAATATGCGATTATGTCATTTAAAGATTTTACTGAAAATTGATATTCAATATTTATTAGTATCAAAATGACACAATTTATGAATAAGTGAACAAGTAACATAAAAATAATTTGTTTTAAAATATAAATTTTAAGACGAATGAATTAAATATGTGTTAATTTAATACATAATAAATGTTAATTTTCTGAAAAAAATATGCTTCCAGTTTCTATATAGATCGGGTCGGTATAATGTAAATAATACATATATTTGAATCGGTTGTCTAGTGAGCGCAGTTATACAGAATTTTTAATACATCTGAGTGTTAATTTATGGGGTGTTAATATATGGGTGTCATTTTTACAAATATTATGTTAATATTTATACTTTAAACAAACTATATATACATACATATATACATATATATAATATGTATACAGATACAAGAGATATTGTGTTCAAAATATTCCGTTTTTATTAAACAACACAGTTTTATACCCATACAATATAGAAATTTGCAGTAACATTATAATCGATGTCTTCTGATATACTTTTTGACCGAATATACTTTTGTTCGAGGCATTGTATTTTTGCATGATACTATACTTGGACTAAGGATTCTTTTTCAAAATGATCATATTGTCACGTACATCTTTACTATAAATTTTCGCATAGCCTCCAGCGATTAGTCAGTCTGTCAGTCAACTGGTTAGTCGTTCTACTAATTTGTTAGTTGATCAAAATAAAGGATATAAATGATTTAATGGACGTTATATACAGATTACATGTGCACGCTTTGATTTTGATAGATAGAACGAGAAAATTATCGAACAATACGCTACGAATACATGAAAAGATGCTAGCATCATTCAGAAAACACCAAAATCATTCCGAATTAAGACTCCTGACTAGTCGCAGCGGCCATGTTGGAATCGTGACGTCAGAAGCGAGGAACATTATGTTGTGTGCCATTATTAAATAAAGACAATTTGGATAAAATGAAATGACGAGATTACTTTAAAACACTTATAAAAATCGATGAAAACTGTTCTTTCTTCCCTTGACAGTCAGTAAAAGGCATGTAAAGTGAATCTATATTCAGGTAGACTATAGTACCCTTAATAACAAAACGATTTTTTTGCAGTTAAACTAATTGTTTAATTGCAATTCAATAAATTGTTAAACTATAATAAAACGCCTTTAAAAAGTAGGATATCTTTTTCCGTATAAAAAAAATGGAAATAATTTTATTAATATGCATCATATCAAATAGCCATGTGAAGCATTCAAAATCTGACATTTTTCTACGAATTTAAAAAAAAAGATTACTCTCTGATTATTAGAAACGGAGATAACAATTTTTTTTCAAAAAATCATTGTGGCTCTAGTTTTTAAGATTAAGAGTTCCGTCTAGCATAATTTGTCAAGGCAAAATTGAATTTGCTATTGAAAAATTCTCGAATTTTTTGTTTTTTAAAACAAAAAGTTTTTTAAAATCATTGGAAAGTTGAAGAACGCGAACGAGACAGTGCGCCGGGCGAAGTGAAGAAAACTGGTGCGCAATCAAGTGGGGAAGATTGGTCCGCTCAACAATTCGCATTAAAATGCGTGATTTTGTGTTAAAATGCGTTAAAATTTGCTAAATTTACATTTTCTCAGCAATAAATTGATGTGGAAATCTGATTTTTTTCAAATTTGGGGCAGCTCGACGAGATAAACAAATAACTTAAATGTTTCGTAAAGTAATTGTAACCATGAAATTTTTAATTTTTTGTTTCTTAAATTTTTATTTTTTCGATTTATCACATATGTCATATTTGCATCTGCAATTAAATTCACAAAAACAATTTTGTATTGATAATTCTATACATTTAATTATCCAATTGAACATTTTTTATATTAAATAAAGAAACATAACTCAAATTTGTTAATCGGACATGCGTTCCATACTCAAACGTGATTTTTTTAGTAATAAATCGAAAAAATAAAAATTCAAGAAAGAAAAAATTTTTTAAACTAAAAATTTCATGGTTACAATTCGAGATTTTTTTAAGCAAATTCAATTCTTTCAGCAAATTCAATTCTTTCTTGATAAATTGGTGCCAGACGGAACTCTTAACCTTAAGAACTAGAACCACAGTGATTTTTTGTAAAAAAAATTACTATCTCGGCTCCTGATAATCGAAGGGTAATCTTTGTTTTTAAATTTGTAGAAAAATGTCAGATTTTGAATGCTTCACATGGCTATTTGATATGATGCATATTAATGAAATTATTTCCATTTTTTTATATGAAAAAGATACCCACTTTTTAAAATCATTTTATAATAGTTTAACTGCAAAAAATCGTTTTGTTATTAAATGTATATGATAGTGCAACTCTTGAAGAAGAAAAATCATCCCTATAAATTGCTGTGCGACTGCTCAAAGATGAAGAAATTAAGTTTTCCGCAGATAAGTTTTTAATGAACAAATAGCTTTTTGCAAAAATTAATGAACATTTCAGGCTTATTCAGAGGTAAATTTGTTCGTCATTACGAGGGCTACATTTTATGAGAATTTCAAAGCTTTGTGTTGAAATCTCAATGAACAGAGAGCGAAAAAAGATGTTTTTCGGTATTTTTTATTTTTTTTCTATTAAATTAATAGATCAATTTTTTTTAATGTTCCATGTCTCATTTTGTAGGTATTTCGAATATCTCTTTTTTATACCGAGATTTTTTCCATACAATCAATATCTTATTTTTTATAAGCGAAAAACGTGCTTTTTGTAACTATTCGATTTTTTTCGCATATTTTCTTCACGTTTCGACTCTCAAACAGACGCATTTCTTCTCTGATGACCTTTCGAGACTTTCGTGAAGAGAAACTGATTTATAATTTTTTTCCGGTTAAAATTCTACTGAACTATTCTTGCTATTCGAATTTATGAAGAAGAAGTATACTATATAATACGCATAAAAAATCGTAAATTAAATATCTCGTAAATTGTTGCGTTTTAACACGATTTATACTATTCTGGATTATTCTGAAATACTATTCTGAATTAATAGGAAGGGTACACTATTATTACAATTTAATATTAAAACTTATATGTTATTTAGAATGCTCCACCTCTCTTTCTCCTTCCCGCGCCTTATTGGTGCCTAGGGTCATGGAACGGCTGAGAAAGCATTTTCGATCGCTTGAAACAAGTGAGATTAGTGAAATTAGTGTAAAAAGAAACTCGCTGTCTCGTTCACTTTCAGCGCGCCACAGGCGAGCACATAACCTGATGCTTAAGAGTGTGGCTACTGGTTTCGCCAAATCGCCGTCTGATTCTATGTCGCCACCATCAACGCAGAGTTCTTGGCTGAGTCAGGTGCTGGTTAATAAACCTATTACTGTTTAAAGATTTTGTAAAAATGTCCGCTAATTAAAGTTGTCCATCAATGTGTTTGACACTCAGTTTCATCTAGGTATCGTTCTCGAACGAAATAGTATCGAACTTCGATGTGTTTAGATCTTTATAGAATTCAAGATTCTTGGCTAGTTTTACTGCCCCGGCATTATAAACAATATAAATTTCCTGATTCTCTTGTTATAAATTTCATTTGCAAACTGCCAAATCAGTTCCTTAGCATCTCCGCTTGCTGATACAAACTCCGTTTCCGTAGTAGAAAGCGCTACTGATTTTTATAGTCTGCTCATCCAGTAAATTGCGCCTCCACCGAAAAGTTATGAATCCGTTCATCGAACGCCTTGTTTTGGGGTCTCCGGCAAAATCTGCATCGGAATATGCCTGCAGATCATAATTCATTTTCTTCTGTAGGATTTCTTAGTGCCTCGCAGATATTTGAAAATCCGTTTTACGTCGACCCAGTCACCTTTCGTCGGTCTGTCCATGGAGCGAGCCACTTTTGACACTATAAAGGCGATATCAGGATGCGTGGCAGTGGCCAAATACGTCAGACAGCCCATTGCTGACCGATAAAAAATGTTGCTGAGAGGGCACTTGAGCATCTTTATTCAGATCGCTTGGAGTAGCCATCGAACAAGTGTTCTCCATCTGGAAACGTTCTAAGATTTTCTCGGTTTTAACCATGCTAGCTAATAAAGATTCCATTAGTTCTTTTTTCAATTTGCACACCTAAGAAATTTTCAAGAGATCCTACAGTAATCTTGAAATTAGAGTTCAGCTCCTGAATGAATTCTTTCTTCCTTTTGATTTAAACCCGCAATCAAATCATCGTCTATGTAAATTGCAATTTTTTAATTAAAAAATTAACATGTTACCGTTTGACGCATATATAGAGGAGAATCGCAGAACTGATGATTATTCTGTTGTTTCTCGAATCGAGAATTCCAGCAGTGAGGCGCTTGCTTTAGACCATATAAACTTTTTCTCAGACGACAAACTCGACTGCTACTCATCAAAAATCTTCAGGTTGATGCATATACCATATACTTCCTCATTAATGTCACCATACAAAAATGCGGGTTTTACGTCGAACTGACTTAGATGGAAGTTTTCAGCGACTGTTACAGCCAGAACAACACGGACTGCAACAGGAAAGAAAGTCTGATTATAATCTATATCCCTCTTTCTGAGTATAACCTTTGATGACTATTCCACGATATCGATCAACAGAACCATCTGATTTCATTTTAATCCGAAATATCCAACGATTTCCAAAGATCTTTTGTTTTTCTGGAGGATCCACTAACTCATAGATTTCAGCCAGTGATTTCATTTCTTCTTTCATGGCATTTCTTTTCTCTCATCAGATTTTTTAACCTAATCGAAGGTTATTGGAAAGTCACCTTCCTCCCGAACAGCAGTCATCAACATTGCATTGCATGTACTTGGTTTCCTTTCAGGATGGTATTCAATTTCATAATTATCAAATGACATCCAAGCTGGCTTTCGTTGAAGACGTGTATCATGCTTAATAAAATCCTTTGATTTGAAGTCGAGGAAATTATCCGAAACATTATCATCGTCTAATCTTTCCTCCTTACTGTTCTATTCAGTCACGTCATTTTCATCAACAGTTTTTGAAAAACTCTACTGAATCATTCGTTGTATATACTCTCGGGTTTGAACAGAACGTCTCGCGTCTTCACGATTCTGTGTTTCGATGGAAGATATATCTTGTATCCATCGTTCATTAACGTAATCGACCATTTTACCGGGACTCTCTTGTTATCAAATTTTGATCGAAATTGACTTGGAATATGAACGTAACCTTCCGTTCCGAACGCGCAGATGATCAAGATTATTTTTCGACTTCATTCTAGTCTATAGCTCATAGGGAATTTTATTAGCTACAGACGATTTTCCAGTATTATTGATCGCGTTTTTGCCCGTCTTAACAGTGTGAACACAAGTTTCTAAGCAAACTGCTGACCGACAATATTGACCGAGCAAACTCAACTACATGATGAGCTATCGACATGTAGTTGCTCTGTTCAGCCACTCCATTTTGCTCAGGAATATAAGGACCGACATCTCGAACTTGATACCTCGTTTTTCCAAAATTTCCTTGATGCATGAACAGTCGAATTCATTTCCGCTTCGAAAGATCTTGACTCTATGACCTAGAGCGTCACATTCATTTAGAAAAGAAAGAAAGAAAATTCCAAGCGTGAAGCGACCTCGTCTTTCCTCTTGAGAAAGTAAATCCGATGATTGCTAAAATTATCCTTAAATGTAACAAAATATTCAAAACATGCAGAGACATCGAATTTCGATCACAGATATCTGCATGAATTTGTTCATATACAGATTTGGGACAATTCTTTCGTGAGACGAACCATAAACGATGCTTTTTCTTTCATACATCTCTCGCAGAATTCTCCGGTTGTTGACCAACTGCGTCCCAAGACTTCGCAAATATGTCTTGATGTCCCATGCGTCCATGCCAAATCTATAAAAAAGAAAGTTTCCAAAACAGTTGCCAAGCTGACTTGCACGGGATTATCTGGAACACGAACTCGCATGATCATTATGCAGTTGCTGTTCTGCCACGTATCAATTATAACTAAACTGTCATCGCGATATATTCTGACTTATTATCGAAGACTCATGTTACATTTTCAGAAGCCTGCTTAATTGAAAACAGATTTCTTACAATCTTAGGACGTCGTCAGAACACACCACGTCGACGTAAGATGACCAGGAATCCATTGATCGTTGACTTTCATCTCAATATTGATCTGACCAAATGCTTGAATATAATAATTATCACTTTCGCAGGAGCAGCAAACTTGGTGTACACATCACAAAACACTTGCTTGTTTGCAATCATATGTTTAATCCGAATCGCAAATCCAGGTGTTCGCATGAATATTATTACATGTGGCTATGAAAACCACTATTCTGTTTATTTTGCTTTGACACATTCTGCTCCAATTGTGATCCTGATTTCTTGCTTTTTTTCTTATTGAATTTTTTCAGCTTTCTTTTTAGTACAAACACTCGATTTGTGACCTTTTTCTTTACAGTAATAGTATCAAACAGAATCAGATTTTGAGCTCGTTTTCTCAACAGAATTATCGTATTTATTACGCTATCTTTCGATTATGTTGCCTTACTAATTTCGAGTTGTAGAATGCTGTTTTATTGTTATTTTCTTTCAACTCTTTTTCGATCAAAGGTGCTCAATAAAGTCGATGCTTCGTCGATCGTTTTTCCTTCGAAATTGTTGTCCAAATGTTAATTAAGAATTTGTTAATTAGGAAATTTGTAGTTGATCAGCAATTTGCATTATTCGATAATACAATATCGACTTCGATAAACTATCTTCGTTCTCAATATTCAAGTATTAATTAATGTCGACGAAAATGTTAGATATTGCAACTGCAAAGTTCTCTACGAGTTCGGCAGGATCACGACGTTTCTCAAAAAATTCATCTAGCAGTACGTACAAGCATTGCGTATTAGATTGTTCATAAACATTTACGAGGTTTACCACATTTCCTTCGTCATTCGCCTAATGAATTGCTCAGTAATGTGCTGGCTCAGAACAAACTGAGGTCGCAAATTGACATCAAGTCAAATTGAGAAAAATACAATGGAATAGTTCATTTCCAATCTTTCCAATTTTCTGCACTTCATAGCTTTTTGATTCGATGTATACCGAGTTGAAGTTGATCACTGCTGCCTTCGCATATTGTCATTTTTCCGAAAAGATTTTTTTTGTACAATTCAACTCAGTCTATACGTTTTTATTCTTTGCGCAGTGAAACAAATGTACCTGAGCCCATAACATGAGAACGAATCAGTGATTAATCGCGAACCAGTTTTATTCTTATCAAAAATAAGTTACAAAAGATGTTGATATATAATCATAGGCAGACATCTTAATTGATATACAAAGAAAAGAAAATGTCTCCTCTCTAGTTAGACATAGTATATATAAAACCCAATAGAGGACAGCTCCTTACAATTCTACTTATTATCATATCATCTTCAACATTATATTCAAATATCACCCAAATGCTTCCTTACATATGATCGTGTTATTTGGATATTTAAATCGATACATCAACACTTCTTAGTTAAAATAATTATACAAACAATATAAGTAAGTGAACATATAAACAATGTTTTTTAAAATATAAATTCTAAGTGAGTAAAATGTATTAACTAAACATATTATAAATATTAATTTTAATGAAAGAAATGACTGATTATAAAATGTGTAAATATTACGTTTTTTGTTCATTTTTTAGACAATATTTATATTATTTTCTGACATATTCATTTTGTATCAAATATAAATTTAAGTGAACATTTGGAACATATTGAAAT
>Ga0157364_1000816_pt1 | contig 23831 bp, 26 predicted proteins | sample AttsexASBM2_FD_111476 | JGI IMG/M metagenome (GOLD analysis project Ga0157364, IMG submission 111476) | Fungus gardens microbial communities from leaf cutter ant in Ribeirão Preto, State of São Paulo, Brazil - Atta sexdens ASBM2 | ecosystem: Host-associated > Fungi > Mycelium > Unclassified ...
ACATTAGACTCGTCAAATCCAAATACAGTGCTCGAGAAACGCGCGCAATACATTCAAGGAAATAGCGCTCTAGATCACATTGGTCACCTTCACTGCAACGTTTTCAATCAAGATAAATTTTTAATTAACGGAGTGGAAGTTAGAATGAGATTCGTACGTTCGAAAGATTCATTTCGTCTTATGGAGAGTAAAACGATATCGAAAATACGCATTCTTGACGCTAATGTATTTGTAAGAAGAACACAAATAAGCCCGGGTGTGTTACTCGCATACGCTAGAATGTTGAATAATACCGCCAAGTATTCTCTTACGAGAGTCGAAGTTAAAACATTCATGATACATACAGGCGTCGTGGGGGAATCGATAAACAATGCAATATTCGAACTGCTGCCAAAACGATTAATAGTCGATAACAAGGCGTTTAAAGGCGATAGAAAATTGAATCTGTTTAATTTCAAAAATTTCAATTACGGTATAAATTTCTTCTCGCTGTATGCCGATGGCATGCAAATTCTCAATAGATACAATCAAATTTTTAGAAAGCGAGCCGCTCTACGTTGAAGCTTATTACACATTATTCTCGGTAACTGGTATTCACTTTCTGAACGAGGGTAATTCTATAAGTAGAGATGATTACGCCAAGATAATGGCTACACTTTTTTCGCTTTCGATCTTATTCCAGATTGCGCAGGACTAATTGGAATCTCGTAAAACACGGAAACTTATGATTAGAAGTGAGATTCGAAAAATCTCTTTCCGTGACTATTAATTGTATCGTCTATGCCGAATTTGATAACGTTTTAGAAATTCGATTCCAAGTCATTGTTCGATTCAAGTCATTGTCGACTTTTCCTTATAGCTTCCGCGAGAAAATTATTTTCCCCCTCCACTATATATTTTTTTCTCATCTAATTGGACAGGAGAGATGATGAAAAAAACTTCAGTCTTGTCTTTGCGATACCGACGCCAACGTTTCGTGACATAAAAAAAGTAGCGCAAATTCGAATATCATAATGGATATAGTCATTGACATACAAGGTTTTCGCGATATCGAAGAAAACTTTATTCCGAAAGATGGTTTCACCGGACACTGGATTATGACATCACTCTGCCCATTTGACGATTTACCTGAGAGAATAAGACGAGAAAACAACTGGCTTATACGAAATTATCACGGAATCGAATGATTCGATGGAGACGTCAATCCAAAAAAAACTTTACGATACATCTGCATGACATTACACGGCACACACGCTATATCAGAGGATGAGAGACTATCTGAGTAATTTATTCTCTAGAAATGTATATAACCTGGAGGGAATTTCTCCATCTTTCAAAAATCTACTACATTTCGAAGATCGTGGACAACGCTGTACGCATCACAGATTTCGAACCAGCGTCGAATCACATTGCGCTTTACGCAACGCTTACAAATTGAAACGCTGGCTAACTATACGAAATAGCAGCAATTCAGTTACGAATGCCTTCCTTTAGAAAATTGGAGCGAGAGCGACGTCGAGAGCGAAAAGACAGACAGTGGGAATTTTTTAATTCAATTAAAAAATCAGAAACACAATCATTCGCAACATTGAAGCGTGGAGAAAAAATATATCGACAAAAAAAACGAATCAGAATGAGAACAAACAAGCGACAGACGAGGAGAAACAAGATCTTCCAAAATTCGACTCGCCGACTGGTAGAGATAAAGCTAACATTAGTGTCTCATAATCATCGAGCATTTTTGAGAGCACCCGCCGGCAAAAGAGATACATTTTGAATTTACGCAATTTTGAATTTCCTCTCTCACACTCTCCGATGACGAGAAATGAATTCGCTGGAAGTTTTAAACGCATCATCTCAGTGTCCGACATGCGGGGCCTATCCTGTCGATCGACTGCCGAGGGTGTGGACAAGGTCGACTGCCATCGCTAACACGGACGATCACAATCGACCTGGTGAACACTGGATTGCTTTCTACATCGATGAACATGGAACAGGGATGTATTTCGATGCTTGTCGCCTTTAGATCCAAGATTCCTCTTACGACTTCGACGAAACTCCATTACGTATCGCTGGAATACGACAACGCTACAAGGAATACTTTCTCAAACTTGACAATACTGCTATGTACATTTTATATATAATGGCTACAATCGTAGCCAGTTTCTTAATCTCTGTTTACTTCTGATTGTAAGCGAAATGATCGATTAATCGTACAGTTATTTCATAAAATTTTTCTTCATTGTAAACATAAATTCGTAAATTCTCGTGTTGTATGCCATCATATTCAAACATATACTCTTTCAAAAAAATAAAATAACTACTTCATGTAATATCCCTTTATGTATGTACGTATACCCCTTAAATAAACGTTTTGAACTTGTAAATATCGTCTATTTTTTACTCCTATCCTTCCCATTCTCATTTACAATAGATACATTTTCTCCCGTATTACAGACTCAGATAATGTACATTAAATATAGAATATAGAATACATAAAATATAAAAAGAATTTTTTTAAAGTAATGCTCGAAGACGTCGCGCCAGTTGAACATGTTCATTCCTGTTTTACCTGTCCCCATTCTTCCTAGCAAAAGCAAGACTCTCTCTAAACTTCCAAATTTTCATATAAGATCTCATCTGTCATAAATAAAAACATTCATAAACGCCAACACGTCGTAGACATTGTGCTGCGCCAACCAAAAATGACTGTCATGAAGTCGTCTGCTATTCATGCCCAGTGTTTGTACTCCGTTCTCACGACAAAAAATACTACAGACTCACTCACCTCATTTTTTCGGACTTTACCCTTTATTTTGTCAAAGGTCTTCTAGCACTTCCCTTCTCCAATCCTCCACCTCGCGGGTAGGTACAGTGCGAGTCAATTAGATCTTTGGGCAAGTATAGGGCGAATCAGAACACACCATTTAATTACCCTATTACCTCCACCCCTTACTCCTCGACCAATCAGAGCACGCCCTTTTCCTGACTGATTCGTCTAGGCCACGCCCATAGCGTCAGAGGGAAACGTGGAGGGGGTTTGGTTTGTCGCTGCCCACATATTACTCGCGTGATCAATTCTCAAAGACATGATAACAGAGCCCGTTGTAATTGTTCAAATTCATATTAAGGCTATAATAAATTTGCCGATTGTGGCAAAGGAAAATCAATCGATTTCAGAAGGATTTTTGACGACGCCACATTTGCACGCACTTCAAGCATTAAAGCGTCCCACGATGGAATGATCTTCTCGTTCTTATTCTATCTAAACTTATTCTATCTTCTAAACTTGAGTCACTCATGTTACACGAATGGCAAATTTCTTTAACAAACAACGAGCTAAATGTCATTTCTGTCAAGGTGATCACGCCATTTATTACTGCAAAAACTTCGTGGAACTCCTGATATCGCAAAGAGCCGCGGAAATTCATAGTCGCAAACTTTGTGTCAATTGTTTGCTCTTCTTCTCATGCATCAAGTAAATGTACTTTCGATTAATGCCTAGGTCTGCCAGGTGAAGCATAATGCGCTATTTTTGCCCTCAAGAGCGAAGCCATGGACTAACAATACCGATAAGGAAATTGCGTCTAAGGCAATTCCTCTCTCCTAGCGACTCATGCTTCAGAATCCTTCAACAACGAACGAGTCATGCTTTCGACTACGATTGTACTCGTTTGCGACAGCAATGGTTTGCGCAGAGCGTGCCGAGCTTTGTTGGATTGCGAATCGAACTTCGTATTCAAGAAATTTGTGGAAGCTCTCGGTTTAAATTGAATGTTTCGATTTCCGGCGATCAATAATCACGGCACAGTAATCACGTCCAATCACATGGCTAGGATCAAATTACAATCACAACTCAACTCATACCGCGGCTGTCGAATGCATCGTGACTGATCAGATTACTGATAAAATTCCGGCGATTTTTTCGAGGCGGAAATTTGATTTTCCGCGCAACATTCGTTTCGCCGATCCGTGATTTCACATATCATCGGATATTGATCTTTTAATCGGAGCGGAGTTGTTTTGGAATTTGATATGAGTTGGTCAAGTCTTCAGACAAGCACACAACTCTCCGGAAAACACAATTGGGCTGGATTTTGGCGAGTCATTTAGACAGCACTATATCGACCATCTCAAAGATTCACTCGTTTCACGCGTCCGTAACCAATACGGAATTACACGAACATGTCAGTCGTGTCTAGCAAATGGATGATATTTGCGCAATCGGACAATTATACAATAAAAGAAAATATTTACAATCGTCATTTTTTAGACATGTCTCAAAATTCTCAAGATTGATATACAATCAAGTTTCCGGTCAGAGAGCAAATGTTAAATAACATTGGCGATTCGCGTGGTGAGGCGGCTCTCAAGCGATTGAGGGCATCGAGAAGTTTCAAGGGCGATCCTACGTTTAAAATTCAATATGCGGCGTTTCTTGACGAATATTCATCGCTGGGACATATGCGCCTAGAGCCGCCCATTGCGAAAGAACCAATATCGTTTTATCTTCCCCATCATTACGTTTTCAAAATGATCAAACAAACATCGAAAATCCGTATTGTATTCGATGCATCTTGCCGCAGCAGTTCTCTCTGCTAATGTCGATACGAATTCACTACCGTTACTTACAGTACAGTTTCTGCGTCATTTCTGGCCACCTTAAGTATTTGACTGATACCTTAAGTATTTGACTGAGCAGCATGCTCGTTCATTCAACATGCGTTCTTAGGGATTTTTATGTCGATGACATGCTCATCAGGGCGGACATAGTCGACAAATTAAAACAAATTCATGATGAAAACATTCAACTGTTAAAATTAGGAGACTCGAATTAAGCAAATGGGCCTCGAATTGCCCTGAATTATTGGAAATGGATAATCATAACCGTGTGCCAGTCATTAGAGATAATGTGGCGGACTCATGTATTCTAGGCATGCAGTGAGATCAATATCAGGATACGTTCCAATTTCTCTGAAAATTTGAGTTAGAAACCCATGTATCAAAACCCATTGTATCAAAACAGATCATACTTTCCGATGTCGCTAAATTGTTTGATCCTCTGGGCCTTCTGAGTCCAGTCATTGTTATCGCAAAATTCATCTTGCAAGATTTGTGGCAATTGGTCATCCAATGGGACGAGTCCGTTCCTCAGGACATCCACACTCATGGATCGCCTTCAGAACACAGATGAGTGCTTTGAATTAACTAAGAATTCCTCGATGCGTCAAATTCATTGCCCATCAACTAATCGTGGAAGTGCACGGATTTTGCGACGCCAGCCAGTGCGCGTTCAGTATTTGCATATACCTTCACACTAAATTCTGTCTTAATGACTATCACGCCGAGTTACTAAGATCAAAGTCTCGCGTTGCGCCACCCAAGACTATTTCGTTACCGCGATTAGAGTTATCGGTTGCCTTATTATTAGCGCGCTTAACAATAAAGTTAGAGAGTCCTTGACACTCTCAATGCCTGACTTACCTTTGGTCGGACTCAACAATCGCATTAAACTGGATAACCTCTCCTTCACGGCGGTGGTCAGTTTTTGTGACAAATAGGATGGGTGAAATTCAGCGCCTGACAGAAATCAAACACTGGCGTCATCTTCCAATAACCCTGCCGATATATTGTCGCGAGAGTTAAATCCCTGCGACTTGATCAATGCTGAGAGGTGATGGAAAGGCCCCGAATTTCTAAAATGGGATGAGGATCACTGGCCGTCCAGTATCTTCGCGCACTTAGACAATGATGCTCCCGAACAAAGGAAAATCCGCATCTGTTTCCATTTTCCATTCTTGCATCGTCGACGACTTGCTAAATAAATATTCCAATTTAAATAAAATATGCCGCATCATAACGTATTGTTTGAGACTATTCAAGGCGCACCGGGCGTATGTGGTGTCTGATTTCGTGTCTCTCTCTGAAATATCTGCCGCTGCATTTGCAGAACGGTGCAACAATGAGTTCTATCGCAAATATCAAGCGCTAATCAAGAGCGAAATTGTAAATGCTTCGAATAATATTTTATCACTGTTCTTCTTTCTTAGATGAAAGCGGACTAATGCGAGTTGGCGGGAAGTTGAAAAATTCGAATCTCCCGTTCAATGCGTGCCACCCAATCCTCCTGCCACGCAAACACATATTAACTCAGCATATTATAGAGCGTGAACACATATGAAATTTACACGCGAGTTTGCAAGTCATGGCTTTCGTGCGCCTGCGTTTTTGCCTGCTATCGTTGCAATCCGTGCGAGGACTAATACAAAAATGTATAATCTGTTTTAGTTAAACCTAGTCAATCAGAAGTCTTAATGGGCTCATTACCGGCCAGCCGAGTTAATCTCTGTCTCTCGATCTTTCTCTCACTGCGATGTAGACTATGCCGGATCGCTCTTATTGAGGGAAAGCGTCGAAACGCGCGGAGTCACAAGGCATTCGTTTCGCTTTTTGTGTGCTTCGCCAAGGCGATTCACTTAGAGTTAGTAAGTGACCTTATGTCTTTTTTGCCTTTATTGCCGCTTTTAAGCGATTCATTTAGGAGTAGACCGCGCACATACTCGGATAATAGGACCATCTTTATGAGCGCTCATAGACAAATTTAAGAATTATATGACATATACAATGATCAACAAATCCAATCCGAGATTAAGAATTTTCTACGCGAGTTAGAAATTTCATGGAGCTTCATCCCGCCTAACGCCCCCTCCCCCCCATTTTGAGAGTTTGTGGGAGGCAGCCGTAAAATCTGCCAAATACCATATGACTCGGACCGTGGGCAAGGCTCATTTGATCTTTGAGGAAATGCAAACGATCCTCTGTGAAATAGAGATGGTCCTCAATTCGCCTCCCCTCTTACTGTTAAAAGCTGATCCTAACAACCTAGCGTATCTAAGCCCGGGACTTTTCTTGGTTAATACGACTTTGAATGGTCTTTCTTATGTTGACCTGAGCAACGTTAACGAAAATAAGTTGGCAACGCATAGAGCAAACGGCATTTTTGGCACAGGTGGAGTAATGAGTATCTTCAAGCACGAACCAAATGGATGGCTAACAAGGGAACTCAATTGTCAACTAACCAACTCATGCTCATAAAATATCAGAACCCCACTTCAGTGGGCAATGGGACAGGTCCAGAAGATTCATCCTGGTTCCAACGGCATCGCATGTATCGAAGATTACCAAAGATTTCTACATGAGGCTACTGTCTAAGCTATCAATATTATCAATTGAAGCTTAGTCCATACTTTACTAATCATTTAGGTTTAAGTGTTTTCAACTGTTACTCTTTAATTGTCTCGCGCAAGCTTCTCTTTTATCTTTGGATAAGAATGATTTGTTATATTGTTTTTCAGCTTGTGTACTTAGATAATCCTCTTTATTTTTCAGTACAATGACTAGATGCGATATTGAGTCGCATCAGAGTAATTCATGTTTTATGTTATGCTAACGAGTTTATGTTTGTATATCATAATGAAAGTTAACCCTTTCAAGGGTTAACTATTCAGTACTCATGTCGTTTACGGCTTCTACAATAGTCACATCGACCGATAAAGAATCGATTCGCGAAATGTCGATCGTTAAGCGACGTTGCGCGTAATCGATTAGCAGCACTCAGATCATCATGGCCGCTCTAACTGTTTCGTCGATAGCACACGTCTCGCCTCGTGCTAAAGACTTTCATCACGCTACCGCACAATTAAGATTCTTTCCGCATTTACTGTAGAATATGTTCGTACATCTGAGGTCTAATCAAATAAAGTTTGAAAAGCAGGGAAAATCCCATTTTTCTCGATTAAGTACTCTCGAAACAATCATACCGCGGGAAACGCTTGGGCGGTGATCGCATGATCATGCCACCACAAATCCATTCTGCATGCAGCAAGATCGTCAACAAAATCAATTCGTGGCGAGCGTTGATGACCACGCGTTTGTAATCCTCGCAAAAGCATATTGAGCATGCAAAAATTAAAGTATCCTTCCTCCGTGTCGGATCTAAAGTTCCATCCTGCGTTCAAGGCAATTAAAGCTTTGTCGTACGTCATTGACGCATAGTTCTTGAGGGTACTGGTAATTCCAATGTTTCTGTTGCGATCAATCTCCACACCGTTGAGTTCATATCAAATTTCATCAAATATGAACGCAATTATTTTCAAGCGTCGATATCTCATCGTTTTTCTTCTTCACTATCAATTTTCCTTCGATATAGAGAAAACTATCGCATAGCAACGTGTACAAATCCTACTGTTGTATCTCGTCGTTATGCTCAAATGTAGCATTGACGTACGGATTTTACGTGTGAGTCTCAAACTCGATGATGTGGTCGTCAAAGATCGGCTTACCGATAATATTCAGAATATCAGCCATTTCATACGATGAAATCCAACAATTTTAAGAATGCAATGTTGGACGCAGTGAGTTTCTTTCTAGCAGTGTAGTTTTTTCAATAAAGAGTGTATCTCTCATCTGTTTCAGCTGTTCGTTCAACGCAAGCATTTCATGTTAGCATTGCCATATGCAACCTAACTGTGATCTCTTCTCCGCGAAAATCAAGCAACTGTCTTGGCCCACCATGCGAATCATTAGATTCCTAACGATGCTCCGTATAACGATCGACAGGTAAATGATCTGCGTCGGCCTTTCCGATATCTTATATTCCGGCGGCAAATTTGGCGAAAATTCGTGTACCGTGTGCACGCACCTGTTGTTGTTATACGTACCCGCAGTCACGTTGCACTCGATACATATAATATTAATGTTGATGATATTTATCGGTTCGTCCGATTGTCGCGGCTCTACCACGCGATTCGATGAAAATTCCAGCAGCGAGCTAATGAGGTTTTGCAAAATTTATTCGATAGACGCATTTGATTTCACTTCTCTCTTGTATTGTTGGCGCGAATAATCAACAGAAACTCTTCATCTTCCTTGCTTTTCGCATCATGAGAACGTAAAATTTCATGCTTCAGATACCGCTTTATATCACGCAGTTCATACGGGAATGACAATTTTCTCATAGTAAAACTTGTTTGTTGAATTTACATTGACTGGAGTATAGTATGTTTCTAGGTCCATCAGACCGAACTTGTAATCACCGCTGGATCAAATCTACCGCTGGAAAGTAGTTCACGGCGAGGACTGCTGCTTTTGCCGATCAGCGTAAACGTCAGCGGCATGTTTCAAACGAGCACTGAGTTAAACAGCACAATGTCGGTCCTTAAATTTGTCAACCATTCGTAGAAACTGTAAACAAAACTGCTCGCAATTGTTCTGACTTTAACGTTGAACGTGCGAGTGTACTTGATTATACTGTTTGCCAGATACCGTTCGAGTTCCTTCGGTGGTCGAAGATTGCCAAAACTGTCAAAATATATGACGCGATTCCCTCTTTTAACAAATGCTATCCAATGCGAATCAGATCTCTCGGCATTGCCCAGATTTACGATACTGCACTCACTTTGACATACTCTTTCGATCGGTAATGTAATACGCAAAAAGATGCCTCTAAAATATGGAATGCGCATATGGTTTGCAAATTGTTGCACATCGGTAATTACTTTCTTCTGCATTTAACGTTTCATCGATGTTTTTTTTTACGCGCGATACTTTGTCCGCGCTTGTAGGGAACGAGGTAAACGCCGCGCGATTATGACGTTGCAGTTCTTCCAGTTAACGCTGCGCCGCTTTGTTATCGTTTACTACTTTGGCGACTTCTGCCGCGCCACCAACGCGTTTGATGACTCAGTAAATTGTAATGTTTCAGGCACCGACGGTATCATCGTACCTTCAAATCTGCTCATATATATGTTCAGATAATTCCTCAATAGATCTATGCAATTTTCAAACTCTCGCAGCAATACAATTTTCGATATGTATTTCAGTTCTTTTGAGATTAAACTGTGCAGATCATTCGACACGACCAGAAATATTTTGATTGCTGATCGATATCGCTTTATGCAACTTTATAAATAGGCTCGAGATATCGTTTACAGTATTTTGTGGAAAGAGAAAATATTGTGTTCGTGCGCTAGTCGCGAGCGACCAAAGTGACGAATCTTGACGCAAACTGATAAAGAGACGCGCAAGCATGATATCTTTACGCGCTGTCGTTTGCGGACCGTCAAATTGTGGCAAAATGAAATGTGTTGATAAGCCTATTAGAAAGTCCGCATGGAGCATAATTCGAGAACGTGTACGTGTACTCGAAATCGCTGCAACATCGATTTCGAAATATCGATATCTGGCGAATTTATTAGCACCGATCGAGGAAATATTTTACATTCTCCAATAACATCGACGTCATGCCACCGAGCGAGGGGCTTCCGAATTCATCTTTATCTTCGACGTGGCATGTGACAAACAGCACCCGATAAAAGAATACTTTGCAATGGGACAACATACGGACATCGACTTCTATCTCTGTCAGACGTACCATACAAAGATACCGAAACATCTTATACGTGACAATGCAAAGCTGTTGATCTTGTTCAAACAGGATACCAATCTGAAACCGAAATAACAATCACGTGAATATCGATATGTCTTATGAGGATTTCTGCGATTTATGATTATGAAATGTTTGTGAAAGTATGGATTTCTAATGATTGACAAGTGCGTTTACTGATGGACGACACAGAAAAGGATTTAATAACTTTGCAATATCGTAATGTGATCAGTTAACCTCGATACATTGATATGGATAACAGCAAAAATCATGAAAAGATAGGTAAGGAGATGCGATTCAATTCGCAGAAAGTACCGCGCTTTGAAGACTAGTATAACGGAGAAGGATATCGTATTGAAGAGACACTTCAAACCTTTTATCGATCCGCTGAAACAGATTGTTAAAAATGAATGTGTTGATAAGCCTGTTAGAAAGTCCGCATGGAGCATGATTCGAGAACGTGTACGTGTACTCGAAATCGCTGCAACATCGATTTCAAAATATTGATACCTGGCGAATTTGTTAGCACCGATCGAGGAAATATTTTACATTCTCTGTTGAATTCTCTAAGGATCCTATTATGAAACATTTTTTTTGAGAGAAAATGAGGAACTAAAACCCAAAAAAAAACCGAATGCTTTGAGTTACGATAATCCTATACAGGCTTTGCCTGTATGTGAAATCAATGTTGAGTCAAACCGTACTATCCACTTTGAAGGAAGTGTCTGAAATAATGCAACCGTGCGATTTATCATGTGATCACCGTCGAAGAAATTTTCGAGGTTGCCGATGAATCGTTCGTAATATCTATTCGACACATGCCCCAAACATCCGAGGAGCTAAAAAAGTTGCAAACTATGGTCCATTAGGACAGAAATATCTGAAAATCCTGAGCGGTAAGAGAGTCGTCAACATAGACGTTCTGTATGGACTTTATTTTAGCGACGAGGAAACGATGCTTGGTGACAAACATATCTTGCACAAAAACGACGACATACATAATTATAGATGGGAAAAAATAAGATGGAACACTGGGCTCGTACGAGTTAATTTTCATGAAATTTCCCAATGAAAATATCTGTACGGATGATAACGTATTCTGCTAATGATGAATGCTTACCGACGCGGTAGTCTGAGTAATTAAATAATGGGAAATAAGAGATACAAGAATGTAATAGCGTCATTGGTGTCAGGTAAAAAAATTGGAATAGGAATAAACAAAAGAGTGGATTTATCGCGCTAAACGGTGATAAGATTGACTATATTCATGGGACGATCCGAACGAAATTGTGGATCATCTACGATTGCTCGAGGCCTTGCGCCAGGCGGATCACAATAGTCATGACAATGAAATTCTATCGATTATCGAAGAGCTTCGCGAAACCGGTCTGATTATAAATTAACCTCGCTCTACACACGTCGTTCAGTTGACATGCTGATCAACAAGTTTGGACTATCGCTTGGAGGAGGAAGCGAATCGCATTATCAGTGGCGTGGATTGCTCAGAAATTACGTGCGTGATAACGCTCTTTACATAGTCGCAGCTGACTTTGACACAAAGTCGCGCAAGATTCGATGAGTAGCGCTACCGATAGATGATGTTGACGCAGCAAACAAACGATACGTGCAACAGAGTGTTCAAGATTTGAAAGATCGTCTGAATGAAATCGAGAGAAAGATTGCAGTCTTACAAAATAATGTGCAGGTTATTATGCTAAACGAACTTGAAAAGATGATTCGAGAAGTGCATCATGCCGAATAATTATCCGCAATGTCTGAAAAACATCTGTTGGTTGATGAATTGCACGCTACGGCGAGAAGAAATTTTCCGCGAAGATACGTCATCAGTACACGGATACGATGACTTGTGGCAAGCGGATGTGGTCCATATGACTCATATATGATTCAACAGAGGTTACCATAACATTCTCACCGTTATCGAGTAAGCACGCATGGGCTGAATTGCTCAAAACCAAGAGCGGGAACGAAGTGATGAAGACAATCGCAAAGATAATTCGAGACGATGGAAGATGAAAAATTTGCGTACTGAGGAAAGGAATTTTACAATTCGGATATGCAGAAACTCTTGAAGAAGCAAAACATCAATCATTATTCTACGTATTCCGTAATGAAGGTTTTGGTCGTTGAATGGTTTAATCGTACGTTGAAAAACGATAACAATGTGGAAACAATTTACACAATGGAAATTACAAATGGATCGACATCTGCCGCATCTCGTATCAAATTACAACGCCCTCAAGCGAACTATTAGTATGCGTCCCGTTGATGTTACTTCCGCGATCGCCGACAGATTCTTACCACGGTTTACAATCGCATAAAAATTGCCGCACTCGCGCAATACAAAGTGGATGATTCGGTACGCGTGAGCAAATTCAAGTTTTTGATAAAGGTTACACGCCAAATTGGAGCACGGAAGTTTAAAATTTTAAAATTATCAAAGTGCAACAAACTAATCCAGTGATATATCTTTTGGAAGATTTTCACGGAATGCCTATTGCTGGAGGATTCTACAAATACGAATTGCACAGCGTCGTTAAGCTTAATGTGCATCTTGTTGAAAAGATGTTGCACAAGAAAGAAAATGAGATTACGTAAAATATTTGGGATTTGACAATTCACAATTCGTGGATATATAAAGACAATGTGTTGTAAAACTTATGTTTATTATAAAAATATAAATACGTATTATAAAATATCATATACATATTATAAATATTATATACATATTGTATTTACATATTATACATATTATATTATATATATTATATATGTTCTACATAGCATACATATTATACATATTTTATATATTATACACACATTAAACATACTATACAATACAAATGTGTTTTATTTACATCGGTAATGCCCCCATAGCAGCGTGTCGGTATAACCTAGGACGATAAACCGCTTATCATCGTGCGGACTTAGAGCGATTTCTGATATCGTGTACATCTCGTGCAATTTGAATGTTATGCATGACTGTCTGTGCGTCATTTCGATTGCGTTATTCAAGTACTGCGTGTAATCCTCAAATCCTCGTTATAGATTTCGCTATAACTCGCTATAATTTGTTCTTGACACCTTTTGCTTTTTTTGTATCTTTCTTTCCTTCTACATACAAGATATACATTTTCGCTCTAAGCCCAACGAATTCGGTTATGATGACACCGTTATTCTCGTCTTTCATAAGGCCAGAAACTTTTTTATTCGCGAGAGCATGCCATACGCATTACCCGTCAGATAATCGTTCATGTCGAATCTACTTATATCGCGTTTTATGACATCGTAGATATCGTAGCATTTTATGTGATAAATCAAACTATCAGTATACATAATTTTGCATTTTTCGCGAAATAGCGATACCATGTACTCGTGATGAAATTCGTACAAATACGTCTTGGATATGTCGAGGACACATATGTATCGGTTTATCAATTTTACCTCGAGCTTACGCAGTTCTATCGCGACCAGATTCTTTGAGAAGATGTTACGGCTGTGGAAATTGGTTTCGCGATCATTGCCTCAGCACCGTATCTGCTTTCCCATTATGTTAATAACTTTATGTCGACACGATCGCGTACGTTTTCATGGTTTTACATGTTTTATATATATATACGTTATATATATATATATATGTATAAAAAATTTCTTTAATTAGATAAATAAATTTTTAATTCCATCAATTAAGTAAAAGAAATTCTATATTCGATCAAAGCTGATCTTATTGCCTAAATATTTCGGTGTGAATTTATACAAACGTACAATTCTGCGCAATAAAGTTCTTTTCAATCTTGAAACGTATTCATGGATGGAATTACAGTAGTATTATAAAATTATGTATTATAATTGTGTTCATACACGTTCTCTTGAAAAACGATATTCACTCACTAGTTGATCAAACGGATGTTCGCTTACTTATAATTATTGACGTCAAGTTTTGAAGTCGGCACGCTTGACTTATGTGAAACTGCAAAATTGTGTTTCTATTCAACAGAATAATCTAATCGCAAAACATGTTGTCGATTTTATGTAGAAAAAAATTTTTATGTTACACTTATGCAAAATTGTATCTAACATGGTTGTCACACTGCCGTATATCGACGTCTCACCGAGAAGAACTTATGCACTTTTATCTGTTAAACTTAAATCATCAATCGAAAAAAATGCTTTACTATTATGTCGTATACCCACTAACACATGTTGATAGTATTAGTGAACTACAATCGAAATATCTATGATAATTATCAAACATATATCAAATCATTCGTTCAAATCATATATTCAAATCGAACATCTATCGAATCACTGTCAAAAACACCTTTCGAATCACTGTCAAAAACACCTTTCGAATCAATGTCAAACATCTATCGAACCATTATCGAACGTCTATCGCATCACTTTTAACTTTAACTATACACACTGAGTTCCTTGGAAATCTCAATTTGTTAAATCGAGATCTTTTCGTATTTCTGATCTTTTCTTTTTCTTTGAACAGACATTCGTCGAACGGTTCAATCGAACACTGAATGTGGAACAGTTCACACACGCAAATTATTAATCACGTATTCGTCTATTTGTAATGCAGCATTTTCGATATTTTTTTAAAGCGTGAACTATTTATTCATATTCTATAATAAAATTTTTATCACAAATTTTGTGAAAAAAGCATTAAATTTATTGATATCACAACTTTTGGCATAAAAATTTATTTAAATTATTTTAATTCTTCACTCATACTGTTTACATACTGACACAGTTCAAAGTATAACTTCATGCAATGTTCCAGTTCGAACATAAAAAAACATAGTTGAAGGTTTCATGTACGAATATGTACCAAGTTATAATATAATATTGTATTATATGCAACATGTATTATGACAAATTCTACAATCAGAAAAAGTTTAATTTTCTTAAATAATTTATATTAGAAAAAAGCAATTGCGGGGATTAAATAAACAAAATGACACAGAATTATTGCCGTATTTTATAATTTGTAACACCATAATTTGTCTGTATTTGCATTGAGAGTGACTCGATTAAAGTCCAGACGTTTGTAATAATAAATTGCACAACTGATTAGTATGTCAGTTATTTAATTTTGAACTGTAATGTTAAAAAATACACCAATGGTTACGTCGGTCTGGCAGACCACTGTCATATTTCTGTTAATTTTGTAAGGCCTTGTAATGAAGAATGTACACTATGTGTAATACGTAAGTACATACACACGCACACACACACACACATACACATACACACACCGCATATACGTACACCCACTAATACATAATGATCCAGAATCCCCCTTATTATCCTACTATCTATAAACCATAATTTTACACAATGTTTTTTTATCAATTTTGATACTATCGACATGTTTAGCAAACTGGATATATTTTTCTTTAGTTATCGATAAAAGATCAATACATCCTTTGTACGCGACGGCAATTTCCTTGATGATAAAGTGCGCATCGTAGCCTGATAAGTTATGGAAAACTACGGGTATGCAATGCGAATCCCTATAATTTAAATTACAATTTGAGTGTAGAGTCTCTGTATCGCCCGCTTAAGTGGTCGTGTACCAGCGTATCTGACGCAAACGATTGTCGCACACAATGCGTGACAGCGCGTGACGCTGTTAAATTTTTGCCTATCGTCTCACGTGAAATCCACCATAGGTACGTTATCCGAAGATTGTAGATTGTAAACTGTGCGCCAAATTTCTGAGCTCTTCCGTGAATCATGCTATACACTTAGTCTTATCACGGGCGAAAACGATAGCCCGACAGTGAGCAATGTACGTAATATCCGATATTAAACATGTTGTGATGATACGTGTACGTAGCTGATTCAGGATTCCTATCCGTCTTTTCTAATGCACACTCCAGGTTGGTGTAAACGACGAACAGAACACGTTCCTTCTTGCAGTGGTGTCGAAATCATTTATCCTCGCTCGGCAGCCTTATCGCGCAATCGTTTAATTTTCCATAGTTCTCGCTGTGGATGTCCAATTTAGCATTCGAGTTGAAGTAATAGAGGCGTCTAAAAGTATTATAATATAATACTATTATATATATTATATAATATTGGGAGTACAAATTCGTTCATAGTTCAGTCCGTTTTTTGTGCATTTATTTCAAAACAAAATGAATGAACAGATCAATTAAAGTATTGTCCATCGCTGTCTATTACTTTTTCCCATCTCTCAGACAATTTTCGAATTCCATCTCGAAAAAATGACTCGTCTTTGGAGGCGATCCAATTTTGGAGCCAATTTTCGATTTCTGCGAAAGAAGTGAACCGATGACTTGCTGCATCCTTCGGAACAATCAGTAATCAGAAGGAGCAATGTCCGGAGAATATGGCGGGTGCGATAAAACATCCATTTGAGCGTCTCCAAATATTTTTTTACGACTTTAGCGACATGTGGCCGAGCGTTGTCATGAAGAAGAATAACTTTATCATGTCTTTGCTCGTATTTCGGCAATGCACGGCTCAAACGAATCAATTGTAGTCGATACCGATCACCCATAATGGAATCGTCAGGTTTCAGCAGCACATAGTAAACAAGACCTTTTTGGTCCCACTAGATACAGATCATGATTTTCGAACCATGAATGTTCGATCATGATGTTGATGTTGAGGTCGATGGCAACAATTGACCAGGCTTAGCGTAGTATTTTTTCTTCTTAGAGTTGTAGAATATCCACTTCTCATCTCCAGTCATAATCCGATGTAAAAAACCTTTTCTCTGTTTTTGAATCAGCTGTTCGCAAGTAAAAAATCGCCTTTCAACGTCTCGGTTTTAGTTCATAAGGCACCCAATTTCCTTGTTGAATCATTCCTATGGTTCTCAATCGTACAGAAAGGGCTTATTGAGTTACCCCAATGATTCTGCAAGCTCCTCTTGCGTTTGACTCTGATCTTCTTCGAGTAATGCCTCGAATTCTTTGTCTTCGAATTTTTTTGGCTGTCCAAAGCGAGGCTTATGCAAATTACTGAAATCTCCATCCTTGAAACGTCGAAACCATTTCCTACATGATTTATCAATTGGAGCAGTGTCACCATAAACTTTGACAAGCATTCGATAGGCTTCAGCCGCACTTTTCTTCCAATTAAAGAAAATCAAAACCTCCTGTAAATGCTGCTTGGTTAACAAGCAAACAAAATTCAACATTTCAAACACAGTAAAAATCAAGATTTTTATAAACTCAAAGCGATATAAACTGAATATTATTAGCAGATGTTTAACCTCTCTGAAACCGCCAAAATCAGCTGTCACTGACTGAATGAATGAAATATGAATCATTCACAACAGCTGGAGCTATCTTTTGGGAAACGGACCGAACTAATTTGTATTTCCAATAGTAATAATTATATATATTATATAATAATATTATTATATATATTTTATATATATATATATATATATATATATTTTATATATATAATAATAATAATAATATAACATATAATATGACATATAATATATATATATATACATACATATATATATATATATATTATATGTCATATTATATGTTATATTATTATTATTATTACGTCTATCGCAGAAATATTTTTTATGTTCTTTTTTGGTAAATTGTAAGCTAATTAATCCAAATAGATTCTTGAGCGTAAAATGTCCCTCGTTGTCATCTTCCATGTACAAGAGGTTTGCACCTTTTTCGTCAGCGAGTCGTATCGGTACAATCCCCTTATTTTGGTGTAGACGTTGATGGAAATGTCGTTCAAAGTTTCAGATTTCTTAATTTGACTCAACTTATTGGAAATGCCCGCGAGATTTAGAACAGGTATAATGTGGATACGAGGATTCCCATTCCACATGTTTTTGAGTCGGCTGTAAAGCGACAACAATAGATCATGCAAAACACGCATTAACCGCGCTTTGAACGTTTTACCGCTCTCTTTAGCATAATTTCTCGCGGAAGTTTAATAAACATTCCGCGCGCAGAGTTGTGCTTCTTCGCGTTCACCGTTAAATTTATAATATACGCCATACACAATGCCCATCCGCTATTGCGTTTCTGAAACTTTTCCAGCGATGATAAAGAAGACTCGATGACGCGCGTATCGCGTAAATCAGTGCATTGATATAGTTCATAGTTCCGGGTGGCGATATTTTTGTTTGCGCGTTTATCACCCGCCATGAACATATCATTAAAAACAGTGTTTATTTTTATAGAGTCATATCGTTGCATTACACTATTTTGTTCTGCTTGAGCACAATTTCGCTCGCGTCTTCGAGGAATCAGCGAAGCCGATATATTTAGATTTTATCACTGCACCCATCAGAATACGGCTTTCGAACAATTCGATGACACGTCAACGGAGTCCGTACACGGCACCCACATGCACGAATCTTTTACGCACAGATTCCTTCAGACTCTCGAGCCGCACGATACACGCGACCAATTATCTATTACCGATTGATAATCACGGGCGTTTAATACGGCTCTGCTCCTCTAATTCTATAAATTTGTCGCATCGCTATTCCCGCGCTGTACTCATCTAAGTAATGTACCTTGCTCAATCAAATTAAGCTCCATATTATCACTTGCGCTGTCGAATTGATTAATGACGATTATTTGATTAAATCTTGTTATTTTTATATCATTATGTGCGCTATTTTTATTAATGATATCATCGTCTAGACATCTCATGCTTTTGAAAAAATCTTAAATTACGTTAACAAAGCAGTTATATTTTGATGAAATTGCAAATGTCACATTTTTGCAGGTGTTGTATCAAATTACATTGATGATGTCATCGCCAAAACATGTCCTTGAAAAAATTTCTTATAATACGCTGACAAGGTCATATTGAAACTTACAAATTTGCTGACATTGTAATTTGCGGTATCAGATTGATGTCATCACCGGATGTCTCTAAAAATTTTCTGTTATTGTATGAAAACTAATGTTTGGATTTTTTTATGTCATTGACCGGAAATGATCATATAAATATCTGTGAGGATTTTTTGTGGAAAGTCAGTCTGTGTGGTTAACCGTAATTGTTTACCGCTCCCGCATTTAATTCGTAATCGAGAACTTGGTTTCCGCAATGTGTTAACACGCACTAATACTTGGTTCAAAATACCAAATAGAGCATCAGAATTACGTTTCAATAAAGACGTTTAATAAAATGGAAATAAGATCTGAAATTTATACGTGTACTCTAGGCATGTGTTACAGTTGACTTTATATATCTTGGCGGAGACGTATATATACTATATTACTGACCTGCATGTCTATTATTCACCGAATTTTGAGTCTAAAGATTCTCTCTGCGATTCTTCTGATAATGATGAATAAATTAGGGGTGGGGAGGGGATAAGATTTAAAGTGTTTTATGTAACGTTACTGCATCGGAAGATATGGATTTATACATTCAACCATAAGTATTTCATTTATATTTGAAAAATTTTTTTCTTACATGGCTTATTCGATTGTTGGTCCTCCATTACAGCGCGTCTTCACATACAATTTATGAGGATGGCGATTCATATTGGAGGAGATATTACAATAAAATGTAATAAAATATATGTAAAAATATATGTAAATATGAATTTGCTTGAATTAACTCTGTGTTCAAAATTATTTATTCTCTCTATCATTTCTTTCTATCCCTGCGGTATCGTGTTACGCGCGCGATGTCATTGCGGACGCAAGTTTCCGCACACCTCCACTATGTAATTTCTGGCTACGTAATTTCCCGCACCCGGGACATCCTCGTCCCCACGCCTAGTGACGTCACCTCCTGTGACATCATCTCTCTCACCTAGTGACGTTACCTCATGTGACGTCATGCCTCTCCTCCTGTTCTTGTGACGTCCCCCCCGCGGATATTACCCCGCCTCCTCAAAGCCTGGGTTAGAACCGATCTTGTTTACCTACTAAGGACTCTTGTTAATAATACAGGATAATGATTATTATGAAAAGGCATATATAAAATTTAAAATCGTTATAACGTAAAAATTAAATGTATAAAATTACATAAACTGTACAAAATTACATAAACTTTATAACTTACAATATTTTCTGATGTAAAATAAATCAATATTAAGATATTATATATGTTTCAACTTTTGTATTAGGCCCTTTTTAGATGTACAAAAATATATAAAAATTCGCAAAGATGAAATGTTAACCATTTCAAGAAAGAAATGTTTCTGTGTAAAACGTGTGAGTGATAATAAAATACTAACGTAAGTCCATCAGCCGATTGATTAGAGATTCTGGATGTTCTGGTGAAATTATGAATTTATTCATAAATGATTTTAAATGACAAGCAAGTATACATGTCATTTCGATAGGACTCACCGATCTGGTAATAAATGTTACATCTCGATGGTGGATGTTCATCAATGAATTCTCGTAGTCAATATAATACACTGTGTAAAGACGTAGTCAAAAATTAAGATAGCGAATATAATAATAACTAGAAACTTTTATAAATGAGTAAAATGCTTTTTCACAACAATCAATATGTTCTCCTCCTTTCATCTGTTAGAAAGAAATGATTTGTTAATCTTTCCTCAGATATCATTCCTCATGACACTCAATATTTCTTACAACTGGGAGAAAATTTTGCATTACCAAGCAGAAACAAAAATAACATAACAATAATTTTTGAACGCATAAAAAGCATTGAAAATAACATCCATAAATTTCCTATAGATAAGAGAATAGACATCACAAATCATTCAATACCGATCCTTAACGATATTGCATCCTCGTCTCTTTCCTCATTATCTATTGACAAAAAACTATCGAATTTAAAAGTAATAAAAAAATTTATAACATCACACTCTAATATCATTTTCACTCATGCGGACAAAGGTAACATTACGGTTGCCCTTGATAAAGATTTTTATATTAAACAAGTTGATGACATGTTTCAAGACAAAGAAATTTATGAAATTATTAAAAAAGATCCCACCAGAAAACTCACGTCTCTTAAAAAATTATTATCAGAATGGAAAAAATGCAATTACATCAGTGATTTTCAATATAAACAATTAACTTAATACGGATGAGTACCGAAAGTTCCGAAAGATTATACTATGCTGAAAATATATAAACAGAACTGTTCGTTTAGGATCATTATTTCCTCTATAGACAGCCCATTATATGCCTTAGCATCTTATTTAAACAATAGAATGTTTGAGTCAATTCCGATGGCGGATAAAAACAGCTTTGAACTCGTTGATAAACTAGAGGATTACATGGAACAAAATCATAAACTCATTTCACTAGATTGTAATATCTTTATTTACAAATATTATAGACACAGTTTTAGATTGTGTTAGTGAAAATTGGTTCCACATTTCAAAAAAGTTAACTCCACTTATTTTATATTTAACGATGTTATTTATAAGCAGAGTTTCGGTACCCTCATGAGCTCTCCATTGTTATTATTGCGGACTTGGTGATGCAAAGATTGAAGAAAGCAACATCGAGTTTGTATAATGATCAGGTTCTTTTTTAATATATGTACGATTTAATATATGACGATGTATGCGCTGCAGTGCCATTAACCATTATTGATTCTTTGTTTAATAGTTTTAATTCGATTTAATTTCATCCTTGATTTCAATTCACTATCGAGACTGGCAATGAATCATTGAATTTCTTAGATATAAAAATTACAGTCAAAAACAATATTCACATTTGATTGATATCAGAAACCCAGTTTCTCTAGTAGATATTTGAACTTTCTCTTAAATCATCTGTTATTCCAAAAAGGAGGCACAATTATCGGACTAACAAATAGAGCAATATTACTATCTGATCCGAATTTCTACGAAAAAATCTAACAAAGATAATAAACATCTTACTAGAGAATGACTATCCTCTCAAATTGATTTTTGACATAATCAGCAGGGTTAAGAACATTAGGGATTGAAGTGCAAAACTACATGATCATACAGATGAATCAGTGATTCATTGATAGTTCCATTGTTGTTTATTGTACTCTACATTCCAAACTCAGAAAAATTTAATCTATCTAATAGAAAAGACATTAAAATTCCTTTTTACAGCACAAACAAGCTAAATATTTAAATATATCAAGATACATAAAGACTCTTGTCCTCTTATGTCAATAAATAATATTGTTTATAAAATTAAGTGTAACGATTGCGACCATAGGGCAAACAAGTAAACAGTTAAAAACACGAATCGGAGAACATCGGAATCATATTAAATGGAATACGTCTGCATGGTCAGTAATAATTGAAGATTAAATTTTGATCATGAATTTGATTAGAATAATGTTGAAATATTAGACGAGGAATTATGTTATAATAAATGTTTAATTAGAGATGCTTCATATTAAAAAACAAAACAACAGCCTTAATCTTTAAACTGATACAGAAGACTTACACAGATCATACAGAAGTAATGACATAAAAACAGCAATGGAAGAATTGGGGCATACGGTCAATATCTGTTGAAATATTAAGCAGAGCAGAACTAAGAAACCTCTGTCAATGTTTATTGTTGAATTAAAAGCAGACCCTAATAATAAGGCCATCTACATCAAGATTATATTGTTGAGTAAATTTCGAAACTCCTCATCTTAAGAGAGAGATCCCGCAATGTGCAAGGTTAGTGATATGGGCATACTAAAAAATTTTGTCATCGCACACAAAATGTGTCAAATGTGCTGAAGATTATTTGACAGTAAACTGCAAGACAGTAAACAGAAGAAAGATCTGAAGAAGTAAAATGTGTCCTATGTGACGGTAATCATCCGGAAAATTATAATGGATATAAACAATTGCAAGAAACCAAGTCCGACTCTTAAAGCGAGAGTAACGAATGTCATCTTTAAACGAATAGAATGTCACCTTTAAATGTACCAATACCTAAAATTAAAAATTATAAAGAAAACAGCTGAACGTCTTCCATACGCTCAAATAGCTAGTAGTAATACTAATTATACGCAATGTAATGATCAATTGAGATCGGAAAATGTAACACATAAAACCAATAATAAAAATAATGTCAGTAACCATAAGATAATGGATATACTTAAGGAGCTCATGGAACAGATGATCTCTGTCCAATCTTGCAACCGGGAACGGATGCTAGAGCGGGATGCGCCTGCTGGACTCGAAGTCCGCTGGACTCAGCAGATAGCGATAATCATTATTAAATAAAATAATTTAAGCTTATGGGATTATCTAGGATAGGAATTAGGATAGGAATAGAGTTAAGTATTAGGTGTACAAAAAAGTTCTGAGCTTTAGATTTGATACAACCGAAATAACAATTTAAATTTTATATATCTTCCCGCCTTTTTGTGATTTTAAAGCGTTAACATTTGGCCTTCTAAAATG
>Ga0157364_1000817_pt1 | contig 23828 bp, 5 predicted proteins | sample AttsexASBM2_FD_111476 | JGI IMG/M metagenome (GOLD analysis project Ga0157364, IMG submission 111476) | Fungus gardens microbial communities from leaf cutter ant in Ribeirão Preto, State of São Paulo, Brazil - Atta sexdens ASBM2 | ecosystem: Host-associated > Fungi > Mycelium > Unclassified ...
AAAAATCTTGAGTTATTTTGTATAATTAAAATAGATATAGAATTAATTAAAGAATAAAACTCTGTTGCTTCATATAAGAACCCTGAATCTTTAAGTCTTCGAAAAACAAGAACACAGAATATAATTTTTATTTTTGTTTTAATAAAAAAAAATTATACAAAGAAAGCGTCTCGTCACAAATACAAAAGTGTATATACATTTATGATCACCGCATCTATTCAACACGCTATTGATATTCGGTATAAGAGATTCCGATTTAGGAGTTACGATATTCGCGAAGATGTGTCTGTCTCCCTTTGCCTCGTTAGTGTCGCACTGTTGGAAAATTGCAATCGGTAATTCTAGTCGCGTTGTCAACGTGCTAGTAACGGAGTTACCGTGTCTCCGGATTCAGCATGTTTCCGGAGGGGGGCTGCCGGACACGAAAACTACTCACAACAATCGACCGACGTCTCTAACAAGATCAGTCTGTTAATGCAAACAGTAGCCGAAGCCCTACTGCAGTGTCTTTTCTTCATAATGAAATTTCGCGCCAGAAAGGTCAAAACAAAGAAAATCTCATTTCTATTTTAACTACAGATACTTGCCACACGATTTATTCAGATATAAATAATTTCAAGTCTAAATATTCAAAGGTTAAAAGAAGAATATTTACTGGTACCTGCATTTTTATTTATTCATTTGGAAAATTATCTCTCATAACGTGATAAGAATAAAAGTTTAATATAAGCAAACTTTTTATCGCGTTGAAACAAAAGTTTGTAACGCTACTTTATTTGTTTATATGTTTTTTAAAAAATTTTGGAATTATACTGTTTGGAGTAAAGTTTTAGTTTTAAAAATCTATCCTTTTAATTGGAATACAATAATTTTTAACAAAGTTATGAGCAATCAAAAAATCAAAAAATACTCATTTTATTTAATCTACATAATTCAGTAAAAAAAATCTTAGAAATATTAAAAAACATGATTTTGTAGGAAAAACTTTAAGCTTTCACGTTAGAAAGTTCAAAATTTTTGTGAGTTTTTTTTAGCACGTGACAGGTTCACAAAGTAAGAACAAAATTTTCCATTCTGTCCAGCTCGTAGTTTCCTATGTAAAAATAACCAAACTTACAGAATCTTAAGAGACGTAATGATCTTTCAAAAGTAGAGATTTCAAATTTTTAAACCGTTTTTTTTATTTAAATTTTATTCATTTTTAACTAAGTTACAGCTGCTTAAATTTTGAAATTCAAAGCTATTTTTATTACAATTCAATACATATAATATCGTGTCTGTGAAGTTTATTATTAATTTTCAAAAAATAACGATTATTCCCAGCATTTTCCAATTGTTCGATTATTCTTTCAAAAATAACAAAATGTTCTGCATTTTTAATATCAAAAAATCAAAAATAAAAAAATGTCATACTAACTTCACTATAAATTTGACACTACAATTTGACAAACACTATAAAATTTGAGTAAAATTTGCATAAAAATATAGTTTAATAAAATAATAAAATTTGAAATTAAATTAAAATTTGTTTCGTTTCTGACAATATAACAATTTAATATGCGTTATTAAGTCATAATTTCAATTACTCTACTTTTATTTTAATGCAGTGTTTTATAACTTTCATAAATTTGTAATTAGTGACAGAAATACGTGTACTATAATATTCTGCTAAATAATTATTCAACACAATCCGCATAAATCCGCGTTATTCCACGAGAATTCAGCCAAGTTGAGAAACGCGCACGATTGAAATTATGGTGACAGACTCTTAGTTTCTCTATACATATAGCGCTCTAGGATCTTTCCGGTCTTCCTAACGCGGATTCAGAAGATGGCGACGGCTATGGAATAGAAAGTAGACGCAATCTCTCCTCGGAACAGTCGGTTATTCTTGGAATACCCCGCAAATTTATGGTACAGCGGCGAGAGGAAACTCTGAGAAGTTTCTCGTCCCGAAACTTATTAATTAATAATCCCGCCTTAAGGACCATGGGATCTCTCGACTGCATTTAACAAGACACTTGGTGTACTCTATCGTGCGATATTTAATGAAGAAGTGCGAGAACGATAATGGGATAAAAGAGATGAATATTCAATAGGATTATAGAAGCATACAATAAAAACATTTTACGTTTGTAATTCAAGTGCAATCGTATTATTGCGAGTAAAGATGCACATAAAGGCTTATATGTAAAAGTAAACTAAATTTTTTTTTTTTAACCAAATTTGAGTATATTAAAAGTAAACAAGAATTTTATATATCATCGCGCGTTATTTCCAATTAAAAGGATGCAACAAAAATATGTTTAGCATTTCTTAAATCAATTTCAAAGTATGAAAAAAATCCTAATGAACTTATCTGTATATGCAAGAAATGTTTTTAAACACAGAGCGCAAATCTAAAAAATAAATATTGTGACTTTCTTATGTGCAATAACAAATACAATAGATGTAACAACGAGAATAATAAAACGTAAAGATAGGCAGAATTCTAACCATTTTCCGACCCGTTCGATTGCGCGCGATTGCTTTTATTACGGCAAGAATGGAGGCGAGTTGAATCGATCGCGCCAAATGAATACTTCATAAAGGTTCTCCAATCGTATTCCATCGCTCGCCGCACTATTAACGGTTACGAGCTCGCGAGCGGTTCCTCTCCACGATCGACTCGGCGGCATTCTACGAAAGTAACGTCATTAAGACGAAACTTAAGCAGGTCTCGAATTTAAAGAGACCGACTAGTATGCAATTGAGAAAAACCCCCTCATTAAACTTTCCCCTTGAATAAAAGGTCGGCGAGGGTGGTAACTCGAGGTGGAAGATCGGAAGAATTTAAGAAAAGATCGAGGCGGACAGAGCAGAAGAAACGGTAATGAGAGAAATTTGGAATAGAGCGAAATTTGAACCTTTCACCTTCCTTATACAGCAAACAACTAGCACAATTATTGACGGTTATTGTGGTCATCGATATCCCCATTGAGAACTTGGGTGAATTTCTCGATGCAAATAATTAATGTAAATTATTATACCTGTTATTACCAAACTATCACCACTGTAATAATATGATGAAAATTTAATCAATAATAGTCGAACTAAATTAATTCATGATTTATTTATATAATAAAATAAATTGTTTAATAATAGATAAATCAAGAATATATAACGGTTTCATTATCTAAAGCAATAATTATTTTATTATTAATCCGTCCGTTTCTCATATAGTGCATTTAATTTCAAATGGATTTCTATTAGCTATGATAACATTAATCAAATACATCCGTATCTTTCTATATTTTATACATTTATATGTAAAGATATAAAATAATTAAAAATATAACGAAATTCATGAAAGATAGAAAAAGAAAAACTAATATAAAATGTACCTAAGACGTTATCAAATTATTCATAGTTAAAAAATTTTACAATCAACATGATCTTGTTACAAAATAATATGAAATTCTCAATAATGACTAAAGTTATTCCATGTAAATCTACAAATAAGACAAACTCATATTAAATTATCGAATTCTATAAATAAAAAAAAAAGTACATCAAGAAAGAATAAACCAACAAAATTTAATTCATCCAAAAAGAAAGAACACAAAGAAGATTAGATACACTTAATATTAAGTAAAAGAAAAAATGTTTAAACACAAATAGATCAATAGAAAATTATTAATTTTCAGTCAAATTCGGATTTTGATGCTTATTGATATTCATATCTGAATATACAAATATAATTATCAGTTCTATAGACTGTACGCCAATTCGGTTTATCGAACTTGAAATACAATCATAAATTGAAATAATAATCTCACAATTAAATTAATTGATTATTGATTTAATATGATAAATAACACTTATAAGGGAAATTCGGAATTTTTAAAAATGTTAAACAAAAAAAATCGAGATATTCGATTAGAAATATAAAAATCGATTTTATTAAGAAGGTATTACACTTCTAAAATCGAATTGTAGCAGATAAAATATTTTTTTCATTAATTTCCTACTATCTATTCTAAACTTAGCAAGTTTCAGATCTTTTCAATTTTACATTTGCTGAATTTCTATTGTTTCTTAAAAATTGCTTCTTAAAAATTTGTCAATAACTTATTACAAAAAATATCACCTCAAATGGAATTCGGATCTCTCAAATTCTATGCGGGTATCCTTCCAATTCGATTACTGAGGCATGATGATATACCGTGATAGATATATATATATATATATATGCAAGAATGTTTTTTCAAACAACGTATGATAAACAATGCTAAGTAAAATAAACCGAGAAGCGTTTTAAACACAACTAAGAGAGTAAATATTTACTAACATCTAAAAAAATTTTACTGCAAAATAAATTCTCGTATTATCTTTACTCTTCTCTCTTTAGAAATTAAAATGTTTCGTGAAGTAAACTTCTTAAGCTCTTACGAAATTTTCCCGAAAATGTCTCACAGCTAAATCTTTGGACTACATTTTCGGACTATACTCTACTTCCTGAAACCGTAGACGTTCAGGACTAGAGGCAACAAAACGTAAAAAAGAGTAGGGCCGGCAAGTTCATAGAGATAAAGAGAAGAGCCTCATTTTAATAGGCACGCTGCTCACTGCCCACACACTTCTCTCGTGCACGAGTCTGCAAGTGAATGCCTTATCGTTTGATTCGCCTCGTTTGTTGCCCGAACCACCACGTCTGGAGAAAGGCAGGAAATCGCGTGCGTTATGCTTGCGTACACATGTACTTAGGGCATACATCGATGTGATTCACGGGGCACAAAAAGGCGCAAAGGGAGACAGAAAAAGACAGAGAAAAAGAGAGAGAGAGAGAGAGAGAGAGAGAGAGAGAAACAGGAGACAAGAGGAGTGAACGGATTTGTCGATCAGAATGGATTCGGGGTTATGGGTCGACGAATAAAGTTATAACTCGTACGCAAACTGCCGGAACAATGGTATCCCGAGGTGAGTATTCTTCGACATCACGCAATATGCTTGCAGGGAAACGCAGAACCATACATAATACATATACGTCTGCATAGTAGGTACGATCAGTGAAGAGCTGAATATACATGCGCTGCAGTTGCTGAAGTTAAGCTAATGCTCTTGCCACGAATGCCTTATAGAAATTTATTCCTTTATTTAGAAATTGAAGTGGATCCAAGTGATACAGCAGAATTTGAGCGCATTATGAAGAACTTCTTGCAGAAATATTACCGGTCTTTCTTTAGAGACGAAGACATTATTATTTCAATATCTTATCACAATATTGCGTATGTATCTTATACTTCCTTTTTGAGTTTCATGTTATGGAATAATTCTAGCCTGCATAATACTAAGGAAATATCAAGATAATACTTTCTCGTAACAAGATACTATGTCTGAATACAAAGTATTTTTAACGTACCTATGAATAATTCAATAAAATTTTAGGTATAGGCTTCCAATGTTATTACGTCTATATAACGGTATAATTTATAGTGTTAATTTATAGATGTAAATTTGCATTATATAATCGTTAGAAAGAGCCCACTTAATAAGCCAGCATTTTTTATTTAAATTAGTGTAATCCCAAGAAATGTTGAAGAAATAAAAACCTACTGACACATTAACCTAAACAAAAATCGTAAATCGACTCTATCCTCTTATTAAAATACAAATCTAAAGCATATATGAATATTAACAAAAAAAGCGTGGAGTAGATCATCGTACATAAATATTTCTCACGAAATGAATTGCTGAGGATTATAGAAAATCGAAGGCCGACTGAATTGTTGATAAATCATTATTTGCAACATAAACAAGTTAAAACGATGAGACTAAATGACTTATAGCTTAATATACATCCATAAATATATCGAATAAAAATTCGATATATTTATGATATAAACAATTTAAAAGTCTGATACATTTACGATTATTAACAGCAACATATAATAAACATTATAAGCTACATTTAAAATATGAAAAATATATATGCTTATATTCAGTTATACTCATTATAGTAATTTACACCATAAAATGTAAGAAGCCACAAAATTCTGTTCACTATTTATTTTATTTTGTCATGAAAGATCGAACGTAGCAGACGACCTTCTTTTCGTCAAAGAGATGAGAAAGCCAAACGCGCTCACCATAAAGTATGCTTTCCATACTCTAATCATTTTTCCCTCTTTTTAGCACGGAGGCCACGACATCCATTTAAAGCTTTGGTAACCTCAGAGAGATGCGATTGCTTTCATTCCTTTCATATTTTTCCGTTCGAAGCAACGGGCGAAACGACGGACTGTCCTACTTTCATTATTGCCGAAGCTATTTCGATTGGCAGATCGGATGCACACACTCTGTGTAAGTCTTGTTCACCTCGATAAACTTGTTTAGTAGCGAGATGTATGCCGATGCGATTCCGCTCGTACAATTTTGAAGTGCCCGTGACGGAATATCCGGCTCAACTCGAAGCGATATTCGCGAGAAATTTTACCTTTAAGATCTTCCATAATATTTCGAAAACGATAGCGAGCACACGTCGATTTCGAGCGCGAATTTTAGCACATACATAAATGTGCATGTCAAATCTGTCTATATATCTATTATCCATTTGATAATGCAGAGCATATTGATCTTGAAACGAATGTTTCTTCTTCAGAAACATTCGTGCGACAACCACCTGTCTCGCGCGGATCGACTTTTCGACGAAGAATGGGAGAGACTCGATGACAGTTTAGCGATTTGATCACGAATCCATCAGCCTCAGAGCGGAGAACGGTGACCAGAAAACAACCGATCACCGGCTCATAATGGTGCGAGCGAAGGGCAAAAGGGGCAGAAAGGGGGCGGAAAGGAGGCAAGGGAAAAAGAGTTCGAGTGCTCCTTAACCACGGACGTCGGCGGCTTTGAGCGCCCGGCGATAACTCGCGAGGGGAAACGAGCTGGTGGTTATCCGCCGCTCGCGGAACGATTTAACGGCGGGTTTGCTCGGCCGGGTTAATGATACTCGCCCGAGCGAGGAAAGTACTCGTGGCGGTGGCGACGGCGGGGCTCAATGGGTGGCACGCGGGTCAGGTGCTCTCGGTAGAAAGTGAACCAACCGTGTACTTGGAACTCGCGAGAGAACGAGAATGTAACCAGTCGATCCGGCTCGATGAGAGCAGAGGAAGACAAGAAGGGGATCTGACTGGCTCGAAACGTGTCCTATAATCAAGAAAGCACGTCCCGATGTTATTGCCGACATAAAGAGACCTCTCCGCGAATGAGACGTGTGCCGTAGATGCAGATTCATTCATACGTCGGGGAATTAAAAAATAAAGGAATCTTTTTCGAACTGTCGACGGCTAAACGTGAATTAGGGTTACTCGATTCGCGGGGGGAATGAATCGATTTATCTCTCGTCGGGATTGACGTTTATAAAGAGCTGATGAGATTATTTCGGAAATTTGGACCGTTACGTAAACGGAAATTGGTGCTAAATAAAATATATTCTTATTAAGATAGCATTAATTCTCTTTTATTCACCAGATAATCATCTGTTCTATTACTATTCATTAACACGCTAATTTTAGTTAATTAAATTATCCGTTGCGAATATAGAATCAACATCAGAAAAAATTAATAATAAAATCAATTAATAAATTAAACTACAGAGCTTTTTAATATTAAAAAAAAAATGCTTAAGTAATAATGATTTTCTTTAGAAATTTCTCAATGTTTTAAAAATAACGATAATTTTATAAAAATATATATATATATATATACAATATATTTTAAGAGAAATTATGTCATTAATTAATATTTCTTTCTATTAAATAAAACTACTTCAATCATCAAATGTCAAAAATCTATGTCATTTAAAATATAATTTCCGTTACAAAATTTATTTCTTGAAATAATGCATTACACATAAAAATATAACTTTTTATATATTTTGCAAAATTTTCAGAACTGACTCGTTGACAATTATTAATATTATAAATTGACTTAAAATACAGACATCAATTTCTACATACATAGCATATAGGTTATTAAAATTATATAAAATTTTAAAATCTGTGTGAATCTCTTTTCCAATATAAAGTATCGTCATTGGATTTTAATTACTTTAACAACTGTAATCTATTTACACATTTTGATTGACAAAAATATAATAAAAATTAAAAAAATATAAAGAAACTTTGTATAAAATGCATAAAAATCTTGAGTTATATATGTACAAATAAAATATTCTCCTAAATAAAAATCATATATATTAATGTGCTTTAATAGCAGAACATCACACAAATTTCTCAAAAAATAAATTAATAGATAGATTAATGAAGATAAGTGAGAAAGTTTATTTATATTAAATCAATAAGCGTAATAAATAAATTTCTTCACGATGTTATCAAATTTTCATTATCTATCTTCGATAAAAGATCGAGTATCTGGAAATGTAATCCAATCTCCTGCATAATTAGTAAGTGGCAGAATGTAGAGCAGCGGATACAATTTTTGCTGGGAGCCTTTCATCTTAACGAACGAAGTAATTTTCGTTCGAAGTTTCTGAGTGTAGGGCCGCTATAAAAAGAACGAAACTTTTGCGGGAGAGAAACCGGACAGAAAAAGAGTTTTCTCGTCGAAAACACTCCATGCTTTCCCACGTCCGAATCGTTCGATGAATACGCGAAGAACCACCGGCTGTAAGTACTGAACCAAAAATAGCATCGCGCAATGCCGTCCATAAAAATGAAACATAATCGATACGCATCGCGATGTCCTTAAGCACAATGAGTTATATAATTCTACAAAAAAAAAACGATTATCGTCAATTATTACAAAGTGCATATAGCTAAACTCGAGACTGAAATAGCCGTGTCATTCTACGACAAATAGTGTAATCGAAGGACGAACATGGATAAACATAGACTGGAATGCAGCAGTTATTTGCATATACTAAGACCTAAATAAACTAAAAAAGAATTATTTATAGAGCAGAACGAATATCAAATTGTCTCAAAATAAAAGTCGAATATTAAATCTAATAAATTATTTAATATATACTGCGCGTTAACAGCAAATGAAATGCTAATATATTATAACAATAAATAATTACAATAGCTCATAATACATAATTAAAAAAAAGTTGGATAATAAAAAGTTGTTGAATCGATAGAATATCTATATTATGATAAAATAACTTTGTAACTTCTAATAATGTAGACATTCAGAAAATATAATTGATTTTAAGTACCATGTGAAAATGATTTGAAACTTCCTCGGATTTATACATGACTCATGTCCGGAGAAATACGCGTGACTTTGAAATATTAATCGATGACCTAAAACAATACATACTAGTAACTACTTTCAATTACTTTCACGTCAAATGCTTTCCTTTTCATAACGAAAACAGTGACGAATTTATTTCATGGACATGCCATTATATTCATTGTTTCTATAAGTATTAAAATAGCGTAACGATGACAGAGTAGAGTGTCCTATAATTTAAACGCTTTGACAAAAAATATCGTTCTTCTAAATTAATTAAAACCACGTTCTTCTAAATTAATCTTTCCTTAAGAAAAAATGGATTCGCAAAGTATCACGTCTCCTTCAACAATTTTTCATATTAAGTTCAAAATTACACGAAAATAAACTAAAGAAACAAAATATATTTCTAGCTTTACGTGGAAATACGAAAATAATTATACACCGCTTGCAGTAACTTTGCAGCGACGATTCTTAATAAACCCAGCTGTGTCAAAGGACAGTGTAAATCTCTTTTTAATCTGAGGTCCTTAACGTTTACTTAATTTTATGAAAACTCTCGTTTACCAACGTTACGTTTACCTTTATTTATTACCGTGATGTCGGAATCGAGTTTTTTTTTATTAAAAAAAGCTTATCTTTTTAAAGAAACACGATACTTCAATCACACCTTCATGCACGAGGAAAAAGTAGGCGAATACAATTTAATGAGAACATCCAAGTGACACGAATTGTTAGAGCGTGCAATTTCAATTCATGCTCGTGTTTGCTTTCAAAGTCGAGATCAGAGCTTCTATTCTTGAAAAATATCGCATATGAAAAACTAAGGAAATACTATAGTATGCGTTTCATATACTATAACATTTCCCTAGTTTTTCGTTTACGATACTTTTCAAGAATAGAGGCCCAGTGTCATTTCAATTTCTTTCTCTTTTGTGACAAAGCCCATGACGGACATAAATTTAAATAAAGTTTTCAAAAGCATAATATATTCAAAAATAAAATCAATTACAACACACAAATAATATTGCAAGCAAACCCTAACTCTTTTCAATAGTTAATTAAGAAATAGTTCTCTTTGTAGATCATGCTATTATATTTACTTTATACTGTTAAATATTTACATTATAAAAATATATAGTATATAATCGTATACATCAAAATTGTACTATATTAAGATCAAAGTGCTATCGACAAGATTGGCGCCTCGACTGATTTATGCAATCGCAGCAGGTGCTGTCTTCATTACGCCCTAGTTATGGACCTGTTTGGACCTATCTCCTTGTGTGTATACACATCGTGAGCGCCGAATAACGAATGAATCATGCCGTGTACGCGAAGTGACGGCAGTTCACTTTCTCCCCTCAGTTTCGTCCTCAATTATCCCAGATCAGGCCCCCGTGTAACTACATGGTGAGATGGCTCGATGGGCCGCAGGCAGCCAAGTGAATCGCGGATAACAATTTTCTTTTTTGGAGGGTCCAAAGACCCCTTTCACTCAGCCCGCTGGCGCGAGACCCAGTTTCCTTTCAGCCCAAGAAAGTAGAATTATTTTCGTTACACAAATGTTATCAGACAGCTAAATATGACCCTGAATATATGTATATACTAAATTTGAATATTAATCAATATATTATATAACAAAAAAATAAAAGGAAGAAGATTAAATAAAAGATTTTTAATCCTTTACGTAGAATAACTCTAATAACTAGAATAAACTTCATTGGACTTCTGCTAATCGTATTAAAAAATTTCTAATAACTCTTTTTTGTTTACAATATAAATAAATCTCTTATTTATATCAATAAAAAATTGTTCTATTCTAATTAACTGATGATGACATTGAAGGTTTTCACTTCGCAATAAATCATTGCGAAATATAAATAGAAAATAAACGAAGGCAATATAAAAAGATACTTCGATGCAACTGGTCTCCGATGTTTCGTAATTCGATGAACATAAATCGCGAGACACAACAAAGTGGAGGAGACACCTGTAGGCGACACGCAAGTGACACGAACACAATGGGCACACTTAGGCCAATTATGGCGCAATTGTAGTCACGTTATTTCTGGGAAGTCGTGACAACGATGCCGTCGAGAGATCCTCGCTGATACAATGTGCATAAATTTGTTTCCGGGACTCTGGGCTCCCACAACGCAGCGGCGCTTTGCCAAATACGTCTATATAAATCATCGTGTGTGCACTTTCACACACTCGTATTCAGCTGATCTTGCAGAAAGCTACGTGTAACAATGCGAACTCTATCGTGTATATGCGTACGTTCAAAGGCAAACAAATTTGCATGCAACCTTATATGATAGATACTCCGTTAACCGTTAAGGGAAGGAACTGCCGTTTTTACGAGCGAGTTTTAACCCCTTCGACCCAGCCACTAAATGCCAGACTATTAATATTAAATATTCTTAGCTCAGTTCGTTCTTAAGCTGTCACGAATTATGGGCTATACGCGTACTATAAAAATTTATAGAACTTTTTAATGTGCGCATAAGTTCGTTCATGAGGGACCTATAAAAATTACTTTATATTAAATTTTATGAATGATAAATTAAAAGATCGTCTTAAACGTTCCTCGATTTTATAGCTGCCTCTTTCAATCTACTATAATTCTATATCTGCAATATATGTATCAACAGATTATATCCAAAACATGTATCAATTTTATTATTTATCCTATAATAATCGGAAAAGTGAAAAGTTTCACAACGAGTTTGAAGATAAGAATTATGCATCTAAGAAATAAAAAGTATTATATAAGTCAATCTAATAAATCTCAATTTTTAACTAAATTTACTTACATAAACTCTTTATTTAATTCATCTCGACAATGTGTATTCACAATGCCGAATTTTCCAACAGAAATTCCCAACTTATCCTTTTCGAATGCGTACCATCATTCATATACATACGGAAACGAGATTATCCCGAGGTGTACAAGATGCATTTGACAACGGTGAAATTCAGATGCTTTCTGCGTGATTTCAGATAAAAGGGTGACTCCACGAAATGAAAAAAAGAAAAGGAAGAGAAGAGCCGAGTAGACTTGGGAAAGGGTAGAGTAAAGACGAAGAGGATGACGAGCAAGAACATCTCGATGCCGCGGAGGAGCCGCGAAGGGGAAATGACTGGCAACGATGTACGGTGGTATTGCGGTATCAGACAGTAAAAGTCTCAGAGAACAATGGATAAACGGAATGGTACAGCCGAGACCTTTCAGGCGATCGGGTAACCGGCAAAAATGCGCACAACACAATGGATAGGATCACGCCCTCCGACGAGTCTCCTCTTTCTCTCTCTCTAACTGCGACTCCTTCTCACATTCGTTTTCCATGGAGCGTAAACTCAAGCTCAATCCACCCACCCATCCACCCATCCGAGCGTAAAAGAGAAAAAAATCGAAAGATTAATGTTCGCTTATCCGATGGTAATTAAATTTTCTTTTGATAAAAACTGATTTGATATTCAAAGAAGCGTTTATAAAATTTGGAAGCTCGAAAGTATTGCCTCTAAAACATTTACGGAACATTATTGGCATTATTTTTCTAACTATTTTCTTAGAAAAGTTAATCTCACATCAATATTGTCTATTTTGACAAGATATTTTTTAACATAAATATCTTTTAAATTAATTCTAGACTTTAATTCAAGTAAGAAATATAAATTTCCTTTATTTTCCAAAAAAAAATTTTTTTCTAACTTTAATAAGAATATATTATTATGAAATTGATATTAATACGCACACACAAATGTAACATTATATGTAAATTATAAAAATCAGAAGATATAAATAATTTTTTAAGCTTTTCTTAGGCCTCTAAATGGAACACGTGGCGTCATCTGTCACAAACGACATTAAACTGTTATGAGAATATGTCGAATGTCGCATAGATAAAACAGTCGCTTTTTATACCGACGATCATACACGATTTCAGCACAAATAGAAAAAAATATTGCAAATATAAATAGAAAAGATCATTCGATATTGATTTCTTGGGTGCTATGTGAATATATGTGTGCACCAAATCATGCCGATTTATTTAAAAAATTACAATTAAATCATTTTATTTGTGAATTTATAAATTAAACAAAAATAAGTTTAAACTCTGAGAAGAAATTTTTCTCCTAAATTTTTAATTTTTATAATTATTTGGATACTCTATTCCCTCAATATTTATTATCGTTATTACCAAGCAGATGGCGTATGTCTTACTACTTTAACAGAACAGAAAATACGTAAAAAAATTTTTTGGGAAAAGATTCAAATGTCTTCGAAAACTCGCTCAACAAATAAAAGCCTTCCATTTACCTTGTAAGTTGTCCAACATGTATGTCAGCAGCTTGTTCGTCCCCGCAGGTTCTCCGTTTCCATATAACGCCATCACATCCTTGCTGAGTGGATTTCCTTGAAGTCCTAGCACTTGTAACTGGAACAACTTCCCTAATTCGTACGGTAACACGCGAAGGAAGTTTTGGTTCAATAACAACTCCCTGAGGAATAACATAATAATAAATTTACATCATAAAAAAAAAGATCTATTGAATATGCTCAGACTGAAGTAAATGTTTCTCATTATACTTTCTGTTTTACTATACCTGAGATAGATGAGCTCCCCTAGTTCAGCAGGCAGACTGCGCAGCTTGTTGCTACTCAGATCTAGAATACGCAAGTTAACAAGACGGCCGATCTCAGATGGCAACCTCTGCAGACTATTATCGTTCAGATACAGAGCTGTTAGATGAGTCATTTGCCACAAATTGGGGCTCAAATTTCGTATACTGCCTGTTATCTCCAACTCCGACCAATGAGATTTCTTCCCCGATTGATAGTCCTCAGGGCACATGAGTGTATACATACGACGCGGGTTGGAGTTCTCATACTTTTCCTTGTGATTGCGGGACATCTTAAATTCTAAAAAAAAAAAGAACAAAAGACTTGTTAAAATAAAAATACTATATTTGTGATCTGTTCAGTTTTAATGTCACATGTTATGGCACATCTCTCAAATACAATTTTTTATATGATGGCAAAATAAAGGGATTTTTAAAGAAGTTATTTCACGTTGCTACAAGTATCATTTATTAAAATTTAAACAGTTGACATAAAGATTCTCATATCTTGATACAGCATATTAGATACTAGTGTATGTAGATTATATTACTTTGAAGGAATTAAAAAAGAAAAGATGTGTATCTGAGAGATATATAACAGGATCAATGTGAGATTAGTATTTTTGATAAATCAGTCAATTAGAACAACCAGGCTTGTGCCTCAGTCTCATAGAAAAGAGAACAGAAAATGTAGCAACTTGTGACTCTAACTTCATGTCGGGCACGAGTAGATCTCTCGAACTCGCAAAATAGTGCGGGAGAACGATGTTGATCATAAGCGAACGGATTTTGTTTGTTCCGCACGACAAGCACATCAGATACAAGCTCATAACCTATGACGGTGAAACAAGGTTTTCGCGAGCCACTCCGGCCGGACGAGCCAGAAACTCAGTGATTTCGACGCGAAATGCGACGACAGACCATTAGGGGACGGTCCGGTTGCACGTGGGTGCAAATTTCGCTAGGCGGTGGCAAATTTTTTCACCGTCAACCACTCATCCTGCCCGAGAGGGCCTGTACGCTCGCGAGGACGGGCCGACGCGTTCGACTAATTTCCACACCGTAGACGTGGCGGTAGCCGCCGAGAGCGGCATTTTCACACGCGCGACGATCGTTACGTACCTTCATCTACCCCTTCCGCACAAACGAGACGCACGGGGAGTTGTTACCGAGTGAAAATTTCCGCGTAAACAAAACTACCTTGACAAACACGGATCCTCCATTTATCAACTGCACCGATCGTGCGCTGAACGGAGCTGCCCGATTGGCCGAAACTTCCCGAAGCAGCCGACGCGACGTCGCGCCAACTGCACAAGACACGCGCGAATGTCGCGTCGCCACAAGCGCGCGCCGCTAGGGGAGATCGGGAGTCTGGGGTCCCTGGAGGAAATTCGCGAGTGACGGAGACACTGGGGAGACACTGGGGAGACACTGGGGAGAGCCCTGACTCTCTCTTTCGCGCCGTTCATCGAGAATCAGGCGAACTTTCTACTTTTCTTCGTGTATCTTCTTGGGCGTCCTTGATAGTTCCGCTTAACTTATCAGCGATCAGGTTCAGATAATACCTACACTATTTTATTGAGATAAATAAAATTATCGACTTTCTATTATTTGACATATGGAAGAGAAAATTGTACTTGAGACGATAAGATTTTATATATATATATATATATATATATATATTTAGAAATTTTGTTGATTCGCCAATTGAATTGATCGACAATCAATTAATTAAAGTTCGATTAAAGTTGTTTTTAGGAGACAATTTCATCACGAATAAAATATTTTCAGAACAATCTTTCAAGCTTTCTATGTTTTTAGCACTTTAATTCCAGGAAAATACTTAGATAACACGATATAATATAATAAATAATAAATCGCGCGCGGTTGAATTCTGAAAGTATTCACGCATTAACATTGGAGATTTGAAACAATAATCTCAAAAAATATAATCAACATGATGCAAAAAAAAATATGTATATATGCAACGCATAGAAGAAATATGTACCTGGTGATATATAGTCACGAATTCGCGTTCTTATCGAAAAGTAACATGGCGTATGATTTCGATCGATTCCGACGGTTAAAAAAGCGTATCTCCAACGATTGAGATCGCGATGACTTCGATCGCCCATGACGTATTATAATGATGTTCCGACACATTATGGCAAACGTTTTCGATACTTGACATATGAGAAATTCGCTATCGGACGATAGCAATCGCGAAAAACACAGAGCGATTCAAAATCAGATCCATCGGTCGCGACGCGTTCGTTACTAATTCAAAATCTGTGGAAGGGCGTCGAAGCGGCGTGAAGTTATCGCGATACTTTGGCTGCGGTCGATTTGGATGTTTTTCACCTTTTACTTGTTTTTTTTATTTTACAACTAATAAATGATAAAGATAAAATGATGATTTCAAGTGTTTAAAGCGCGTCAACGTCCAAAACGATCGCAGCCTCAAACTCGGAATTTTTTTAGAGCGTTATTTACATTTTAATCTTCTATTTAAGATTATTTTAGATATATCTTAAGAATTCTAAGAGATTTTATTCGACTAGTAATAAGACCTTGGAGTCAATTAATTGTGTATTTCGAAACGAAAATTACAAAAGTGAACATATTCATTCAGTATTCATAGTGAGTTCTCATATTTAATAATATGATACAATAAAGAATCGATGAGATTAAATCTAATTAAAAAGATAAGAGAAATCCTTTATTCGGTCAAAACAGATCTTGTTTAAATATTTCTAATTTATATTTTATAATATCTCATTCTACAAACTATGCATCGAAATTTTTTTCAATCTTGAATTAACGCAGTCTTGATCTTGTATTTAAGACCATCTTAAGTATAGTCTTTATATATTATATATTATATAATAACCAATCACAAAGCCGTATATTACCATATAATTAAAACATTACTTAAACAGTTTTAAAATAAGAACGTACTGTGAATATCGACTTTTTATCTTCTATATAAATTTTGATTCCCTTGAGATTTTAGATTTTAATTTTTCTAACTTCAGTTTTTTAGGTTTTTACAATTTTTACTTATCTTACCTGTGGTGCCTATTTTGAATTTCCCTGCGATATTGTGAAGTTTAGCTACAAAGTTCGACAGTTTTAAATTATTATCCTTCCAGTTCTGTTTATCCTTTTCAATACTTTTAAGATTTTTTTTGTCTTCATGTTTATTGCTTTCTGTGACTTGAACCACTTCCAATAACTTTTGATCCCTCTCGACACTCAGATTGTGCAGTTGACTACTTGATGGTTCTGGTGCAGGTTCTATCATGGATTCCGAGCGAGATAGAAAGAAATGAGAATCTGGTGTAATGTTGACGAATGATAATGGCTGTGGTTCACTTGCAAGCAACATATGCTGTTGTTGTATAGAATGTGCAAAAGGATATTCAACATTCTGTAGTTGATGTACACCACTTACTGAGTTTCCTTTAAAAATAGAATTTAGCATTTATCATTGAAAGACAATATTCAAGTACATAGACTTGCATAATACAAATGCACGAAAAAATTAACGAAGAATATTTCAATGGATGAAACATTACAATAAAAAAAAATTTTTTTAATTAAGTTTCATGGTCTTTAAATACTTGGTTGTTTTCTCCATGCATTATTAAATAATACAACGTAATAAATTATGATACTTCATAATTTCAAGATATTAGTCCGTCCATATTGTAATGTTTCTGTCTGTTTGTTCGTTTATCTATCTATCCGTCTGTTCGTCCGTCCAATTTGTTTGTCTGCAAAATTTCTTCAAAATGATTTCAAATTCCGATTTTCGGAAAAAAATACCCAAGGATAATATCCTATAATATATCAATAATTAGCTCTATCGAGGCAAGATACGGGTTAATAAATTAATTGATTGCATAAATAAGAGAAGTTTAAGGTCAATAAGACTTTTTAAATAAACGTAGGGTAAACTAAAGAGTTCAACTTTTTCAAACTCTGATTTTTTGCTGCACTACTTCATATTACATTTGTTGCAATGATTTATTACACATTAAGTAACTACGCAAAACAGAATTGAAATTTAACGTTATTAAAATTATTATTTTATTGTACAATCTTTCAATTTAAATTTTAATATAATTATCACATTATTTATAATTTCTTATAAATCACATACAAATTATTCAATTTTTACACAGAAATTGGTCGCAAACTCATTTTAAAGCCACAAGAATAGTTGCCAATCAGAAGAGTCAATCAGAGAAGAGCTCTTTCAAGAACTTTACTCGAGTGTTCTGTATCATTTTATCTTTGTTTGACTTTTGTTTCAGTGACAATAAAAATAAAATGATACATAGATGCATCCGAGCAAAGTTTCTAAATGAGTTTTTGAATGCAACCTAGTTAATGTTACGGCTTCTGATTGACTATCGCGACCGCTTTTACGACTTTAAAATGAGTTTGCGACCATACTGTAGATCCCGCATAATTATCTACAAGATACAAAAAGAGACTAAGATAGTATTATCCAACAATTAATTTATCGAGCAATATATAGTCAGAAATTTTTGTAAACGATTTTGCAATGTTATTTGCAGCTAGATCTAGAGAATTTATATAAAACGTATGCAAATCAATCGGTAACTCTAATATTTAAAAAAATAAGAAATTCTATTTTATTCTTGTGCAATATAAGAGCTATGTTCTTATGTTACACTCGTGATTAATTAATCTTTTTTTAACCGAAGATTTATTCTATATTATTTTTAAGAGATAAGATGATTTTAAGATAGGTATTAAAAATCTCAATTCAAGCCATGGTTTGAACGTAATTAATACACCTTGATAATAAACTCATTCGCAGAATGAATTTATCATCAAGGTATATTAATTACGCTCTAAACAAAATTCGATATTTCATTTATCTTCATTATGACTAGTATTCATGGTTAGCATCATACATTTAAAACCATCTCATATACAATCTTAACATGATAAAAGTCACAATCACAAGTCAGTATTATAGCCAATTTTTATATTTTACTGTCTTAAGATGTCATGAACCAATCAGAAGACCGTATTAGCGTCTTAAGATGCTTAAAACTTTATTTGACAGTCTTAGGCCCAGTTGCATCAATGTCACTTTGATTTTCAGTGAGACTTAAAACTCGATCTGTTTTGTTTTAAACTAAAAAGAGACAGAAAGAGTTTTAAGCCTCACTTAAAACAAAAGTAAATTGGTGCATTAATTGGTCTTAAGGATTATGTATACTAAATTATACTGATTGTAATCTGGTAACTTACGTCATCATTTATAAGAATTGACCAATCATAATTAATTATTCTCTACTCATTCGACTGTGATTAATTAATTCTTACAGGCTAATTTTTTATATCGTACGATAAGGCTTTTCAAATCTTTTGATTAACTGCAAAACAGAGAGATTCTCGGATTTTTGTAGTCAATCACTCAACAAACGAGTATGGATTGAAATGAATTGAAATGGATTCAGATTTTCAGAAATATTGATTCACGAATGTTAAAATGAATGCTTTTCAATCCTGAATGCATTTTTATTCATTTATAGGAATTGCATGGAGCATAACTCTATGCTTTTCAATCTAAAAATAATATTAGCTTTTTTCTGCGCACAACACACATAATTGTGAATACTCAATTCAAAATTTTGAATAGGAAATGCAGTTTTTCAATCCAATTGCATCCAATTGAATCGAATTAAATCCAATTGAATCCAATTAAATCCAAAAAAAAGTATTCGATTATATACGATTTAAAATACGCATTCGGATAGAAAAAAATTTCAATCCATTTTAATCCATTCTCGTTTGCTAGGCAATACACTTAAAAAGTTTGTTGTACCATGAAATATCCTGAATCCTCATACAGACAACAGCATTTTGACATTGAACGTTAATTGAAAAACAGATAACTTTTATCCCTGTCACCAATCAAAACTATGACACCAAGCGCTGATTGGTGAAAAGTTGATGTGAGAATAAAATTTATCCCCATCGTTTTTCACCAATCAACGTTCGGTGTCAAAGCGCTGTATGAGAATCTGGGACCTCTATTTTTGAAAAGTATCGCATACGAAAAACTAAGGAAATATTATAGTATGCGTTACATATACTATAGCATTTCCTTAGGTTTTCGTATGCAATACTTTTTAAGAATAGGGGCCCTGGACATACAGATTGACTGCGTTCAGCGGACTCAACAGTTGAGTGAGTTATTTCGCTGTTATTAGTGTATTCTTTTAGATTATCCAATTAGCATTTTAGATCTGAAAGAATAGCAGCGAGCGCTCAGTGCGTTGAGTGGAATGTATCCTAGGAATTTTTAACCACGTCAGTTGCTATACCCATACCACAGGAAATGTTGCCTCGCTTTATTGTAGATAGGTTATAACGAAAGACCAAAGAACGTAAAGATTATAAGAGATATATTGCTATCCGCTGTAGCACGTGCACAATTCTTGCGAGTATTATCTTTGTTCGCTGCAAATTTTTTTGTTATTTTTCAATGGCACGTATTTTTCAATTGCTTACATTCAAAAGTTTCAATTATTCCAGGATTAATATAAGAAACACTCACAGGCATCATGTCAGGCAACATTGAAAAGAACAATTCATTCGACGGTGAATAACTAACAATTGTTAAAAATCTCATCACAATTTAATTGTTAAAAGTTATGATTTGTTACATTATTTATTTGCAACGACAATGTGAATAATTATTTTTTTACGTTACAGATTATTACAACACCGACAATTTTAATGATAGCGAATTGCAGGCTCGACTATATGCAGAAATCTATTATGAATCGAATATCGAGGGTGAGTCAGAAACCACGGATAGTTCGAGGACAATCAAATTCGATAACATGCCTACTGAGACGAATGTTGAATCAAAAAAGATACAATATGAATCAGGGGAACAATATTTGGAACAATCTTCGACATCTAAGATAACTGGAGGTAAATCTAGTAAAATTAAAAATAAGTCCAAATGTCGATAAAACATGATTTGAATGCTCTAAACGAGAATTTCATTACAAAAATATCGATATACAATAATATAAGTATATACAATAATATAAGTATATGATATTCAGCAGATTCTCAGAAGATGCCCTCTACACATCAGTCAGAATTTGTTCAAGTTGAGACTATGTCGAGTAGAGAAATGAATTCTGCACATGGCAATAAGAGTTCAGAAGAGCCTTCAGTTGTACAAGAAAAAGAGAAAAAAGAAAATTCTTCCAAGAAACACAAATCTTCCAAATATGCAAAAACTGCATGTAAAGAAAGTCCTGATAAAAATGATAATATGGAATATTCAAAATATAATGTTGTTTCAAAAAGCATAAAACAAAAGGTACGTTTGCTTTTAACTGAACAAATGGATAAAGAGGAAGACAGTTCTGATTCTGAAGAATCCATATTTGAAGTACCTGTTCCACCGAAACCAGAGCCACCACTTATAGACTTGCAAGATTCTGATGAAGAAAATGGTTTAAATTCTAGGATAGATAATAATTTGATTTTAAAAAATCGGAATGATGCTTCATTAAAGACATATTTAAAAGCGTCCCTATTAAAAAATTGCGAATTAGAAGTTCCACAGAGTAATCCTCAAGATACATCTTCCAAAAACAAGATTACTTCTAAATCATATAATAAGGATACTGTAAATTCTAGTAAAAGTATCCAGATATCAACGGGTACACAGGATATCATAGAAGATATTGTGTTGAATTGCACAACAATTCAAAGAGGTGCTCAAAGCATAAGTGAAATTAAACAATTGTCCAAAAACACAGAGGTAAAACAACGAAGTAAATCGACAGAAAATACAAGTCAAAACTCTAAAAAAATTTTGCCGTTGAAAGGAAATAACAAAAATGCTAATCTTCAGCAAGAAATATCTGTGACATCAAGAAAAAAATTGCAAATAATGCAACGAAATATTGACAAAAGTAATAATATATATTTTACGCATTTAGAACAAAACAAAAGTTCAGTAATAGAGCCATACAATCCAGTAATTGATCGAAAGAGACGATGCAACAACGAGATTGATGATCAATCTAAACAGAAGCGACAATGCACCAGTCAGCAGAATAATCAAAATGTTGTGTCGCAATCCAACAATATTGAGGAGAAAAGAAACATATCGAATGAGTTTTTCGAACCAATGTCGGAAGAAATGAAAAACTATTATAATTTGAGTCGCGGTCAAGAAAACTTCGATATTAGAGAGTTGCAACAAAGCATGTCGAAGGATCCACGAATGTGGACAATTCTGGATGAAGATTTAATGCCATGTCCCTCTAGCAGACGTTTTAGATTCTGGAATGTCAAATGCACTAACTGCCAGCAGGATGGCCATCGGCGGTATGATTGTCCAACACCACTTAGACCACCATCTTGTTACATGTGCGGCATGAAGGGCCATGTAGAGGTTCGATGTCCACAGAAGATGTGTCTGACATGTGGTAAGCCGCAGAACACATTTCGTAACATTTGTGAATATTGTCGCGTTCTTTACTGTACTATGTGTGATTCAGTAGGACACGAGCAAACTCAATGTCCCGATCTTTGGCGACGGTATCATCAAACGACCGACATGAGTAGCATGCCGCAGGATCCGGGTAATGTGATGAAACCATCGAGATTGCTATATTGCTGTAATTGTACTAAGCGTGGTCACGAATCGTCTACATGCAGGGAATATCGATGGTCTGAGAATTTTCCCACTCCAGCTGCTGTCACAAATTACACAGATGGACCCATATACCGTTCATCAAGTCTTCATGTGCCAAGTTATCCTGGATCTGATTCTGAGCTCGATCTCTCGTTGTCTGAGACAGAAAACGAAACATCGATTCCACAATATATTATTGATACACAACAAACAACAACTACTGAAGACGTGGAATTTTCTGTAAATGTAGACACACCGTCAAATATTAATTTCTATATTTCACCAATTTCACAAGAAATTGAGCATAACTCGCAAACGAAAGGTGACTTAAAATCTCCTTTTATTTGGCCCACAGTAAAAACAAATTTCAAACCAACCAAAGTGGGTCATATAAAATTTTTCAAGCTTATATATTCTTGTGGTATTTTTCCCAATAAAAATGACAAGAATGCACGGATGGTCTTGACTACTCTTAATACATTCGTCTCACAAACAAACAAAGATTTTACTATGATAAGGAATTTAATAGAGCAGCAGACTGCTCCGAATTTTTTAACAGTATTGCTGGCGAAAGCAAATATAAAATTTGAAGTGAATATAGGCTATACCCATTACAAAATTCTATCATTACAACTAATAGCAATGAAAGATTACATAGAGCCTTTGTATGACTTGTTGAAATATTGGTTTAATCTCCCAGAGGATGAAAAAGATTATGGGATAGACGTGGATCTACCTGTAAGTTGTATGAAGATGTTGAACGTGCTGCAATCAAGAGAAGCACAATTAAATAAAATGCGTTTCAGACATTATATCCACTATATAGGAGAACTGGATCATCCGCGATTGATTTTAACATCTGTGAACTCCGAAAAAATCAAAGTGAAAAATCATTACAAGCAGTATGGGCATAATAAAAAAGCCAGAGGAACGTATAATCGCTTATGTCGAAACTTATTTCGTTTGCAAACTAAACTTCTTATGATTACCAATACCGAGCCTGAACCGAATGTTTACGTACGTACATTTCAAGACATAATGAGAAAATTTAAATCAGGACTTTATCAAACGAATGAAAAATTGGACACTGCAACTTATCTTAGACTTAATCTGCTTTATAATCAATTGTTTGTACCTCACACATCCGAGAATATACATGGATTGTTACAACGCATCGAGTTGGAGGAAAAGAAGTTTAAAAATTCGCAACAGCCGGAATTAGAAATACGCCACGTACCAGAAAAGCAAC
>Ga0157364_1000818_pt1 | contig 23821 bp, 13 predicted proteins | sample AttsexASBM2_FD_111476 | JGI IMG/M metagenome (GOLD analysis project Ga0157364, IMG submission 111476) | Fungus gardens microbial communities from leaf cutter ant in Ribeirão Preto, State of São Paulo, Brazil - Atta sexdens ASBM2 | ecosystem: Host-associated > Fungi > Mycelium > Unclassified ...
GATAAGTACAAGTGAGAAACACATTATAATAAACGGCGGTGTTTAGGAAAGTTATCTTTCTCGTAAGACGCACCCCCGGTGTGAAGAAGTATTCCAGGGCTAGTAATCCCGTCTCGGCTTTCGCGTATCTCGCCGATGACGACAGACAAGAACTAGATAGCTTATCGTCCGACGTCCAAGTGCGCATATCAAGAACAAGGTACGGCTGTCTTTGTCGTGTCCCCGTTTGTCTCATTCCTCTACCTCGTATACGATCTTTCTTCTCTTCCCCGCGTTGGCGCTTCTCGTGTATACACTGTGTATGCATTACGGTCGTTCACACGGGCACGAGCGATGGAATGCACCGACGTCGCAACACACGCGCGCCTTCGCAGGTTCGTGTTGAGGAACCGTTAATGAATCTTCCAGTTTTTTTAGACCGCCCGTGTGTTGTCGGACGTGTGTCTCGTCGGCGTGACAAAAGGGGAAGGGCGACGGGATGACGAAAGACGCGGACTGACCGGAACGGAACAAGATTGGATCCTCTTCCTCGTATTCGGAGAAAAGAGAGCGCGAGAGATTTGCTCATCGCGAAATCCGTGTATTGAGAATACAAATCACATGTGTGTTTCCTTAGGCATTTTATTTTCTCTCTCTCTCTCTCTCTCTCTCATGTAATCACGCAAGAACCATTTTCTTCTTTTACATGTGAAAAAATTGTGAAAATCGTAATATAATAATCTTGAGAGAGTATCTTCTTTAAAGTATTTTAATATGCTAAAGAATATGTATTGGGGAAGAAAAATGTAGAATAATTTAATCTCATTCTTTATTTTTTATAAAATTGATAAATCTATTCTGCAAACTTGATTTATTTTTAAATAATAAACTTGTGTTTGTTTACATTTGTTAAATTACCCATTATTCTCGCGCATTCCATGAAATTTGATGTTTATAGATAGCCAAATATTCGGAGTCTCACCGAGTCCGTTCATTTTTCACAAGCTTCACATATCTTCTTTCAATTCTTTCATGTGTGCTACGTAAGAGGGAGAGAGAGGGAGAGAGGGGGGAGGGAGGGTATTGGTACCAGCAGGCCCAAAGCACGCCGATACCGGCGGTCTCGAGAAACGGGAGAAGAGAGACAGGAACGAGAAAGGGAAAGAAAGAGAGCCAGTCACCACCAGGCCGGTACGCGGTTGCAGCTCTGTTTGGCGGCAGTCCGCTTCTGAGAAGTAACGGATCCCTTTTCCCCTCCGCCACGCCACTCACGGTAACGCATCGCATATCCTCCCCACTGCTGCGTCCTCTCTACCCCCACCTCCGCGTGCATACATCGCGCCTGCGTCGACGCTGCCCGCTTGCCGCTTGCCTGCTGCTTTACTGCTTGCGAGTTGCGCGCGCGTAAGAGAAAGAGAGAGCGAGCGAGTGAGTGAGTGCCGCGCACTGTCGTGCGTACTGCGAGTGCGCATCTGGCGTCTGCGCATTGGCGCGAGAGTGACGCGCAAGTGATCATTCTCAGTGTGGCACGGGCCGTCGTCGTGCTAGTACGTTGCGTTCGTTGTTGTTGACCGGTGGTGTGTGTGAGAACGCACGTTGCCTTCCTCGTGACTTCCCCCCCCCTCCCCTTTCTTTTTTCCTTTCGTTTGGCCACGTGGACGTTCACACTTGTGTGCGAGTGATAAGGACTAAGAATTAAGTACAATATGTGCGTAACAATGAGTACAATATTGAACAATTATTTTCCCGATAGTGGTACGGAAGAAATGATACCAAAGTGTGGCAAGTGTGGCAAATGGAGGAATTGCAAACGAAAAAAAAAAAAGCAGGACGCATTGAAGCAAAAGATTGGTTTTTTTATTAAGTAAGTTCGGTGGAGAAAAGCAATGAAGGTACGAGTAGGAGCCGCGTGTAGCTGTAAGCAATGGAAGCGAGCGCATGGAGTACGCGCGACGTGGAAATCTCACGGAAATCGTTTCTCAGGCCTAGTCTCCCACGTAGCTCTTATCAATCGTGCGAGCACTAACGATCGGATATCGTGACGCGGGCGTCATGCGGGTGACGAAACGACGCGCATGTCGAGCGTAATCGGCGCGCTCGTCGACTCGCCGAAAACGGGCCGCGTGTTTCAACGAGATTTTACGTACGTAAGCATCGGTCGCGTCATTCCTCCCCCCCCCCTCCCCCGGCTCCGAGGATCGAGGAAGCTAAAATAAATGCGGCGTAGGTGGTGATCGCCAGTCTCGCCGCTCGCGCCGACGAATGAAAGAAAAAAATGAAAACGGAGGAACGCGAGTAACGGAAGAGAGGAGAGAGAGGAGAAAACTCGGCGTGGTTTTCGACCGATACACATTCTCCGGATTCTATTCCTTCTGGCTATTATTGAGGAGACGAGGCACACTCTAATGGCCCTCGTAGCGCACGGTCACGCTACACTACGGTGCGCCATAGTGCGCCGCGCGGAGACTTCCGGTCCGCCACAGGAAGCGAGACACACGTGTTCGGGCGTGTGTGTTCCCATAATACGATGCCTGCCCTCTTCCCCCCTTCTCATCCGTCCTTCTTCCCGTTCCTTTCCCCCTTCCCGCTCTCTCAATCTACAGTGCGTTCCATATTCCACGGCCGGTAAAAAGAAGAGCGAGCGCATCGTGTACGTATGTGATAACGCGCGTGTATCGTTTCTGCAGTCGTTCGTTCGATTCGTTTGTACCGTTCGCCGAAACGTGTATGAAGAAAAGTGAAACGGAGCTATGAACGAGGAAAAACCACTGGTAAGATAACATCGAGACGAGCTATAATTCTTGTTAGCTTTACATGATTTTGTAACGGCTTCTTAACGGCTTAACCACATTAGCTTGGCCGTTGACGATGCATGACGAAAGAAAGAGAGAAAAAGAAAAAGAGAGAGGATTTGCGAGCGAAAGTTTTGTTCAGAAGAATTAACTAACAGAGTTACCATAAAATTGGAAATCTGGGAATTGTCAAAAACATTGAAAACGATCGGTGAAATCAGGGAATTTTACAAACATTCTGAAAAATTCTTGAAGAAGTTTAAAATATGTGCTTACGTAGTTTTAGAACTATTAACTTAATTAAAAATGCAAGTAGCGTCAGCATTAATAATAATTTACATTGTTGTATTAAATTTATCTTTCAACAAAATATTTAACGGTTTTCAAATCAGGGGGAAAAATTAAAAAAAAAATTTTTTTTAATATTATTGAAAGTCGGGAAAAAATCATGAAATTTTGTTTGGAAATCGGGAAAAGCTACGGAATTTCAGGATGAGAGGAATCTGATTAAAACGTTTATTTCAAATATTGTGTCTGACAATGAGTATCATTGGATTTAAATATCACATTTCTATGATATTTATTATTTTTCTATATGACTGTGTTATGAATGAATCTCCGATATACGCATCTGTATTCATGTTTCTCGCAATCGGAAAAATCTCTCATCCTTACATTCTCGGATTGCATTTCGTTTAATTGATCGGTATAAACTTTTTTTCCCATATAGTCATGTTATGAATGAGTTTTCAACGTTACATTCATATTTCCCGATACGGCCGTACGCCCGCGGTGTAGAGGTGCTCAACCGTGTTGTTCTCCCCTTCACTCGCGCGCGGACTTTGATCCGTTATTCAGGAAAAACCGAAGACACTTCAACTGAAACTTACTTGCATACACAATTTACAACTGGATTAACATACCAAGATTCGATAAGATTTACTTGAAATTTCCGATACTATTTTCCTCGTGCTGAAGCTTTTTTATAAAGTACTTCAAAATATTTATTTGCTTCCCACTTTGCTTAGTTAGTTTCAATATTCACGTTGATAATTTTCATAATGTATTACAAACGGAATAAAGGATAACGCTCTCTCTCTCTCTCTCTATATATATATATAACCATATAACTATCCTATAATAGAAGTATATAAATATGATGGTAATTCGTAAATGCTATCATGCTATTAGAGGATAAAGCTTTAAAGTACACGTTTTTGAATAATGAAAAAGTTAGGATTATAAATCCTGACACGAAAATATTGAGGCCACAATAATCTTCGATCTCAGCAGCTAAAGCTGAACATTAGCATTAGGTAAAGTCATGCGCTCAGGGCCGTAATTATACACGTACACGTGTATGCACATTGATTACTACTAATTTTCTCGGCTCGTTGGATATAAGTTTTTATTACTCAATTGATTCGGTTTTCTCAATAGATACTGCTTAGACAGGAATTATCATAAATTTAAATGAAATTTAAATTCTTAATGTGTACATATATCTTGATGATTATAGAGTTTAAATTTTATTTTAGAAAATATCATTTTTTATAAGGAGATACTTGTTATGACAAAAAATTAAGCAAAGAAAAAACAGAAAAATTTAATATGCATTGCTGCGTTATCAATCAATGTATTCTACAAGGAATAAAACTACAGTTATTAGCATTTAATTAAATCCTACTAAAATATATAATTTCAACGTTAACAGGTGTTTAAGATACGAAGTACAGCGTATATAGAAAACTGATCAATGTCCTAGAAAACGGGGAATCATGAAATTATGATTCTACATGCTTATTTTAAGAACGAAATATGATGTAGTAATACCATTTTTGGAGCACTCGTAAACGAGAATCCCGCGCTTGTGCGCGCGCGCGCGCGCACGCGGCGACTCGACGGCGTTTCTCTTATCGTACTCATCGCATTCCTGAATATCATTGCCGCGCATTTTTTTTCGCTCTCGCATCGCGTAACCTCCGTCTCTCTTTCGTCCTTGCACCTGAAACTGGTGTAATCTCAGAATGTAGATGAATGTAGATATGCGATAGATAATCTTTATCGTTTCGTATTAGCGTAATATAATTTTTCTGTATTTTTAGTATTTCAGTACGGAGATTTAATTCGCTGATGTTACAGCAATCTCGATACCTAATCCGGATACAATAATCGCTTTATTCGCGTTTTCGTCTCACCGTCGCTTATGCCAATTTACTACTAATATAGTTTTTATAGGCTTTCTATAATAAGCCATTACCTAAGTTTTAAATCTTAAGCCGTATGAAATTGATCAATCATAGTCGAATGTGAGAAAAATAATCGACTATGATTGGTCAACTTCTTACAGCTTAAGACTTGAAGCTTAGGTAATGACTTCTTATAGAGAACTTATTAATTAAACTAACTCTTCATCTTTTTCTAATTCTAAGAATTAAAGAAAGATGAAGAATAAGTTGAAGTCAATATTAAAGTTTAATTCACATTGGTAGAAGCGGGCAGTATTAGAATAAAATATTTTTTTTTTTTTTTACCGATAACGTTTTTCTCTCTGTCGCTTTCTCGTCGTTGAATTGCTTAAAGCTCATCTCGATCGTACATTGAACTCATTAGCATTATACGTACGACTGTTGCTTTCGGCATTTCTTCGAATTCCGCTTAATTTCCCTAATTGGAAACGAGTCGCGGCTCCTTTAACGAGTGGGAGCAAACACGTGACTCGCGAGAGCCCCTTTGTCTCGCATAAAGTCCCAACTCTCTTCCCCACAAGCCTTATTACCTCGGACGTTCGTTCTCGCCTGCTTCGTTCGCAAAGCTCGACGGCGTGGCGGTCTTGAGCGGTCTTGAGATCCTCCAGATTCTTATGCGTATGTTGTATTATGGTTATATAGGTGGGCCGATCTTTCTCTCTCCCCCTCCCTCCCTCCTTCTCTCGCTCGCTCGCTGCCGAGCCGTGAATGCGAACTGTAGGAGGTTGAGTTAAGGACAGGTACCAGTGGAATGCCGTCTTCGGACCAACCGCCTGAGAGTCCCGACCTCCGTGTTCCGTGTGCCTCTCCTCCGATCCAAACACTCTCGTAGCGTGCAGCACCACTTCGGACTCTTATGAATAACAACAAAGCGGAAGATGCTTGTGAAAATCGTCTAATCGAACGCGATCGAAGAAAAGCGACAGAATGAGCAATTAGATCTGTTCGAGTTGTTTGAAATTCCTAAAAATTTTTTGTGCATAAATATATATATATTAGGGCGTTGAAGAAAGAGGAAAAAGTGGAAAAAGTGCAAGCAACGTAAAACAGACCTAATGATAAAATAAGTCCGCAAGCTACAAAATCCCTTGCGTCTTCGAAAGGAATTTATAAATTAAATACAAAACGATGTAAAATTTGATAATGTAATCCTCGAACAAAAATTCTGGAAGGAACGAAGGATAAAATTATATAATTAATCTATTTTATATTTGCGTTATTATTTCGATCTGCAACAACGATTCAACGTTTTATCATAAGGTCAAGAACAAATACTTAAATCAAGTACAATCAACATTACATCGCGGCAAGAAATTTGTTTTACCGTTATACAATCAATATCTATTCCACTTATTTTCTTTTGTCTCATTGTCCAGAAACAGCGAACACCTTTTAATAAATCTTATCACATATTTCGGGCAAGTATAAATCAATTTTATAAATAAATCCAAAAAGGTCAACGCAGAGATCTTGATGCTTTTAGAATAATTTCGCGCAATAGAAAGTATCTCCTTATATAAATTATTCCGTTCATTTTGTATAAATAGGAACAATCACATTCACGCGAACTCCCTCGTTTACCGACCAAATTACCAAACGCGGGAGAATAAAAGAGACCGCGTTATATAGGTGCACATGTATCGTTTCGGGGCCACGGTCTGTACCTTGTTTACGTCGCCGTACAGAAGGGCCCCCGGGGCCCGAGGCGCAAGGGGTCCGGAGCAGCGTGAGAGCGGGCGCCTTCGCCGCGGAGCATTTAGCGCGGTGGGCGCTCCTCGCCGTTTCCCCTCCCCTCCCCCACCTCCCGTCTCAACCCCGTCGTGCACTCCGCTCTTCCCCGGTTCTTTCTTTCCCCTTTTCTCTCGTACGCCACCACCGTCGCTCTCTCGCTCCCGAGTAATTTATCGCGCGGCGAATTCTAATTATCATTCTGTCACTTTTACGATTTTTCGCCCTATATTTTATAATAATTAGAGAATTGTTTTCGAAAATAAAGCGATTATTTCCGGAGTGTAAAGAATTTACCAAATACATATTTCTTTGAATAGTATACTAAATAAACATTTACTTGCAGTAAATAAATATTTACGTAAAAAATGATAGTTGAACATTAATAATTTTTGTATCGAATAAATATATGTTTATATTTAGTAAATATTAGAACTATTCAAACTAATATTAAAATTTACCTTTTTTTTTTTTCAGTGTAATATTAAGACTAATAGTACTTAACTATCGTAGGCAGAAGATCTATTACAATTTCTTTTTCAACGCATTGGACAAAAAGTATGCAAGTTTGTAAAATGTATATTGATAATTTAGAAAATGATACCGAGATAAAAACCGATGTCCATTTCTAGTAATATAAATTAATTTTAATCTCGATTCAACTTTATCTTGTTCTAAAAAAAACCAGAAAAAGATAAAGAATAAATTAAATCGAGATTAAAGTTTATGCATATTCATTAATAGAAATGAACATGAAATATTTTCGAAATTACACGAATTCGGTATCGGAAAGGACGGACGAGCATCCGCGCGTCGAGAATACGCGCAGGGAACGCGGCGCGTTGCGCGAATGATCCCCCGGTATTCCTAGGGAACTCGTGTCCCCGAATACCCAATAAACACCGCGTGCGCACAGAAGAAGAGAGTGCGCATCGTTTCCTCTCCGTCTTCCTCGGTCGCTCTTTTTCTCCTCTTTCAAGCGAGGGCAACGAGGCCGGCCGACCGGGGCCCGCCGCCACGCCGCGGTGTGTGCATGTACACACGACGAGGACGGACGAAGAGTGTCTGAGCGGCCTGCGGCCGCCATGACAGAGCGGAATGCATGAGAACGCGGAGCTACTGACCCTCTCCTCCTCCCCTCCCCCCTTCCTCTCTCCAATCCTCCTCGTCTCATATATGCCTCTCTATGTCTCGTTCCCTTGTACACTCCTTTAACCCCTCGAGAATCCCTTTCACCCCTCTCCCTTTTCCTCTTCCTTCCCTCGCCGTTTTTCTTCTCGCTCTCGCCCTCGCGAGGTGAAAGAGTTCACCTCTTTTTAATCTCCATATCAATCTCGTTCGCCGAAACCGCCGAAACGACCGCCGCTGGGCTTTTAATCGCGCCGATTCGGAATTATTCAGAATAACACTCCGGCTTATCCTCGTCGTAACGCGTCGCGATACGATGCGCACGTCTTTCTTACCCTCTCCCTCCTACCGTATCGTTAATTCAGCCGAGTGCGCACATAATTGACTCGTACGGGCCGTTAACGCGAGCGCATGCATTGCCGGAGATAAGGAGAAAGATATTCCAACCACGTCCGAATCCCCTTCGATACATGTTTCAGAAATGTTTTTGAAAAATTGTCCGCATTTCCAATTCGTTTCTATATTGTACAATGCGCTTTTTTATAATAATAATATGTTTTGATAACAAGAAAATTTGGAATGTGCTTAAACATATTCATACAAAAAGTTTTTTAAAAATTTCAAATTTTTTTTTAAATTTATATTATATCAAAAGAAGAAACATTGATTTTTGTATAATTAATTACATTTATAAGTATACTTTATACGTTTTTTGGGATAATAAATTTAACACATTTGGCTATAGCCTTGAAGTACCAATATTTTATTTTTTTTTTGTCTCTTCATTTTTCCTTTGATCTATAGATCAATTTTTTTTACACTAAAAATCTTCGACGATTTTATACACCGAAGACGATTAAAAAATGTGTCGAAACGTTTGTAATATATCGACTTTAACTTAAATTAATTTCTTTTGTATATTTTTTTATTTACGCAGCGCTTGACTTGAATTTGCTTTTTTTTTATATTATTTATCATTACATTTGATGTTCTCGAGTTTTTTTTTACAATAATAAATGAAAATCGTCCGATGAGATTAAACACATAAGTAAAAAATGCCATATTTTTAGTCAAAACATTATTAAATATTATTAGGTTCTTCGTGTCTAATAATATTTCTTGTGAATTTATACAATTTTTCATTTAAGTAAACTGTGCACCGATTATTTGTTGGTCTTGAAACATAATCCTAACAAAGGAAAGCTGGAGTAGTAGTATCACAAATTAAATTAACAAAAATTTAATATTATTAATGTAATTAAGCATCCTAGAAAACTCTTAATAATTTGATGCCAATAAGCATCTTAAAAACTGTAAAAAACTTGTGAAAAATATTACCTCAGCCGAGATTCAAATTTCTTTTTAATTTCACACATTGTGTTTAATTTCACACATCTCTCCATCCGATTCGTGATCGCAGTCGCACCAAGTCTCGCGCGAGGATGTGTTTCGTGGATATCGAAGGTATCGAAGTTCGCAAAGCAAGCAGAAAAAAATTCGACGAATATGTGTCGAGAGACTATACTTTTCTGCGAAATCGCAGTCGAGCCGAGAGACAGATGGACCCTGACGCCGTTTACTACGACTAACAAGACGACTATTCGTAATGCGATGCGACGAATGCGCGTCCAGAGGTGCATACATCGGACATTTCTCTGTCGGTGTCGGTTGTGTCGTGTGCCAATCGGTCACATAACGGTCGCACGGTCGTAACACGACCGCCGCGCGCCGCTGTCGCCGCCGACATGACGTCAGGAGATCGACGACCGTGTATTCACGTCGCCGCGACGGTCATTCATACGACTCGATGGAGGCTCGCGCGTTGGAATCCGAGGCGAGGAATGTGACAGGAAATAGTCGCATGACTGCGCGCGTGTGTCTGTGCGATCCATCGAAAAAAAAAAAAAAATCCGTATTGACTTACATACGTCGACGCGATTTACGCGACCGCTACACCTCGTTTGAAATCGTTATAGTTTTGGTAAACTCAATTATTCCGATCCTGACGAGATTATAATTGTAAGCTCCATGATATCTTTGAGATTTACTACAGAATGAAGCGGTATTTATAATTATAAGCTCCATGATATCTTTGAGATTTACTATAGAATGAAGCGATATTTAAATGCTCGCCACATGAAACGAACTTTGTCGATACTTGATGCTGTACATCTTACTCTTGTTTCCGAGATTGGTATCCTAAATCAATTTTTAAATGTCTAAGATCAACATTACTTTGAATTTAAGCGAGGCTTCTCTCGTGATATCTAAATTACTTAAGACATTTCTATTCTATATAGTCGATTCTTATATTTAAGATTGTCAATCTGAAGATGTCATGAAGGCTGCATTAGCATCTTAAGACATTACTTAAGACAGTCTTGAAGCAAGAACTGACTATGAATATTAGTCTAAAATCGAGATGTTTGCACGAACGTACGCGAGCTTATTGCCTCGCGCGCGTTGCTCGTAATCGAATCAAAAGACTCTCGTTAATCGCGCATAACTGCCCGCCGGCCACATCGGTAATGGTGGAGGGAACTCTCGGCGCGAGGCCGCGCGAGAGAGCGTGCAATAAAGTTCCGAGCGCGACTTAATACCGCGCGACGGCTCTCCTCGTTGGGTCGTTGACTCTACGTTTCTTCTTTCTTCGAATCCTGGGGGCCCCAAGTCTCTCATACCAGATCCTCTGTGCTCAGCTCCTCGCACATGCTCTCCCGACTCCTGACTAAATCCGTCCCTGCACCGGAGTCCGACTAAATCCTCCCTCTCTCTCTCTCTCTCTCTTTCTCTCTGTCTGTCTTTACGTGCCGTACCCTTCTACGTCCTCACTCTTTCCCCCCCGTCATTTTTCTGTCGGCGTGCACGCGGATTTCTTCGTTCCTGCTAGACGGTAAACAACGCCAACGCCATTCCTACTTCTCTCATTCATATCTCTCCCGAGCGTCTCCCGAATTATTAAGATGCCGGCGTGTTCCGTCCAGAATGCGTGGGACGTTAATAATCGTCGTTGACGTAAGCTTGAATTTTTTTGAATTATCATGAATACAGAATTTTCACGCATACGGCAATGACGTTAATTTCTAATTCGATCCATGTTGTAAATTATTTTTGATGAAGTTTAGAATATATAAGTCTCATTTTGCAATTATAATTGCAGTTAAAAGGAAGGAAGAAGTGGAGTATTCCTATTATATTGTTATACTGTTCTCTGTCGCCTAATAATTTACGAAGTGCATTTTGTGTCATTGGTGCCTATGAATCTTTCTAATATCTACATACTTGACACTTTGAACTTGCTGTTGAGATAAACGTATCAACAAGAATGGCGCTTGCAACTGATGATCTATCAGTTACAATGCTCATTTTATTGCGCACAAACCTTTAAGAAATTGTACATTTGTAACTTCATACGAGGGTTAAAATTGATTTAATCGCGTTAACTTTAAACCGTGTTTACTGATTACAACGCTCATTTTATTGCGCATGAATGTTATTTTGCGAGAGATTATATATTTGTAATTGCGTACGGATGTTGAAATCGACTAATCGCTAACTTCAAACTTGTTAGACAAATTGACGATTGTCGTACCAGATACGTTCTTGAACGTTTTCAGCATGAAAACTTTAAATTTAATTTACTAAGATTATAAAAATTCAATGATAATTTTGACGCGTTGTGACATCTTCAAAATGATATAGGATAATTTCTAACTCATTTACCGAGTTTATTTAGCATTTGCCCGATTCTATAGAAAGAGCTGCTCGTCAAAATTATACTTTTCTACGATAAACGCTCCGCGCGCGCGACTGAGAGACCGTTCAACAGGTGCTCGCTTCTCCAGAGCCGGCGCCGCGTCGCGTTAGGTCGAAAAGAATACCATCGAGAGAAAATGTGTAGAGAATGAGTGAGAGAGAGAGAGAGGGAAGGGAGGGAGAGAACTCGATGAAGAAAAAGAAGATGCTAATTGGAGCGACTTGTAGCGTCCAGCAGCGCGTGTTAACACGACTTCCAGGTACTTGGCGTGCCCTTCTCCTCTCTTTCTCTTTCTCTCTTGCCTTCTCGCCCCTCGCGGATGAATACCTTTCAGTGCTTCCGGCTAGATATCGGCTTTCCTCAAAGAGAGGAGTCTCTTTGGAATTAGAACGAATCGTAATTTGGGGCGAGGCGCAATGCCAAGAGATTAGGCGTTAGATATAGCCATGATTTTCGCGAGAAAAATTATGCGAAAGAAAAGATTTTTAAAAAATCACGAAGGACTTTATATTTTTAATATTTTTTCTCTTCTGCTTACTCTCCCTTTCCCTTATTCCCCCTCTCTCTTTACCCTCTCATTTTCCGCCTATTTCCTTTTTTTCTCCCCTATTTATATACATATGCCTGTTAGTTGGACGTTCTACAAATATTTGCACGAATTCAGGGCGATCGCTCGTAAAATAGAGAAAAAAAAGGGCAGACTTTGAAATTCTTTACGACCGTACCTTGCTTAGTCCCTTATTATTCTTCCAATTCATTTCCTTTCATATTTTCTGATTTTTTTTTCTTCTCATGTCGCTTTTTCAATTTTAGGTTCTGCCAAAAATTTGAAACTGTTGTCTCAAAGTCATGTTTCAAAGTTGGTAACAATCGTATCAATAGCCTTTGCTCCTGACACGTGACTTGTCGTGCATTCCCCGAAATTTACCCGGCACTTTGAATCATCGCGTTGAATCATGCTCCCGAATTATTAAATTCCGTCGTCGAAAGTACGTCAATTGATGATCGCGATAACGTCTATAACGGACCCAATCGAGGAGATTAGAAACTATGAAGCAATGAGTACGAAATTCTAGAAGTCAGTGATTATTTGAGTACTTTATAATCTTCACGTACTTCATCCATTTGAATAATACGAAATCAGTAAATGAGTCAACTAATAGGAAATTATTGGTTTACTTATATTTTTTTGTCAATTTTACCCGCGTAATCAACTTGATAAGATTTTTGGTAATTAGGGGGAGAAGAATAAAATAGAAAAGGTAATAACAAATATCAAATTGCTCTCCTACTAGTATCTAACTATTTTAACGTTGCGTGAAAGAAATTTAGGAAAATTGAGACGAAAAAAGAAATTTTCCATTAAGGGATGAGGAGGTTTAGAAACAAAGATATGGATTTCATCAATCGTCGTTTTGCGATTTTGCGCGCCCACGGCGCGAATACGATTGAAGTGATGCGAGAAGAGAGAGAGGGCGGGAAGACGCTGAGTAGCCGAAGATGCGGGGCTTCTACGATGCTGCGTATATCGTAAGTCGTGTGAGAGAGAAGGAAAGAACGTTGAAAGGGCGAGAGAGAAACGGAGGGCTACGAACGATGCTGAACGGGGATGACAGGAGGGGGGAAGGGGGGAGCGAGGAGGGAGAAGGCGTCGGAGGTGGGGGCAGTGGCGATGTCCTAGCGAAGGTCACGGCCGGGAATGCGGTTTACGTCCGTCGGTCCAAAGTGGCGTGCCGCGTTGCAGGCTCTCTTCTCTCGCTCTCGCTCCCTTCGCCTTCCTGCCCTCTCGGATGCCACCACCCCCTTTCCCCTCCTGCCGTGTCCATCCATTCGTCCGTCCATCCGTCTCTCTCTCTCTCTCTTTCTCTCTGTGTGTGTGTGTGTCGCTGTCTCTCTTTTTCTCACTCAGGGCCCCGCGGCACGGCGCAGACTGCAGGAATGCACCAAATGCACCGCGCTGACCGATACCCGTCCCCGTTCTACCGCTTCCACTTGTTTACTTCGGCCGTTTGCCTCTCCCTGTCCCTTCTCCCTGTCTCTCCTTCGTAGTCCTTCGTTTCTTTTTTCTCCGGTCGGCTACTCCGCCTCCGCGGGCCGCTCTCGCATCCTTTACATCGTTTTGCCGCCGCCGTTGCCACTCCCGGGTACGGACCGCTTCTCTAGCACCGATGCGATGGCGCGCCTCTTCTCCTCCACGCCCTCCCCATGGTATGTACGTACGTATGGTCAAGCACGCACGCACACGCGTGCGGACCGGTGGTACGCAGAAGAGGCACGTTGTGTCGTTGCCGGAGATACATACCGGGTCGTCCATCGCGACGCGTTCTCACTATAACGTGCGTTCTCTCGCGCCCTCCCGCCGCGCGCGCTTTCTCTTTCTCTCCTCCCTGCCTAAAGTGAGAGCCTTCCTCGTTGGCCTTCTTCGTCGTGTCCTTCGATCGCGCTTCCTTTTACGCCCCGGGATGACCCTCGCTCATGGGAACGCGGACCCAGCAGTATCGGTTGTCGATCGGCGCCGTTGACGGGATTAACAGCGGCTAGTATTATCGATCGTGACCTGTTCTGGAGATGTTTCTTTTATCTTAAAAGTGATCTTAAAATCACGGATCAAATGATGACCTTTTTGCATAGACCTTTCTGAACAATTCTTAATACTTATCGTTAAAGTCTAACAGTTTTACAGATTTTAGTATATTTATTTCCAAACTCTGCAAAAATCTACTTAGTTTAATACTACTATTTAATACGACTTTTTATATTAAACAAATTGAACAAAAAAATTTAATTTTGGCAGTATTAAAAATTGTTCAATTTTACTTTCGATTTCTCGAGGTACACATTAATTGCGCGGAATAATATAAACTATCCCGTAACAGAGGAGCTATGGTAATAACTGAATTGAATTCTTGATAATACAGATCACAACATAACGGTCTCTTTGTTCTCCGATTCTGAATCGTGAGAAACTATATCACCCGATTTACGATACAGAGGTGGGCGCGACAAGTTTGTTGATCAGTGCCGTCGATTGAGATCGATAAGCGTCAAATATTTCAATGAGTCTTAAAATCCCGCCATGGGCCGGTAATAAGAATACGACGATGCCAGCTGACGCGAAATCACAGGGTGCAGAGACCTCGGTAGAGATTTGACAAACTCCTCTCCCCTACCTCCCCCTCCCCATCCTTTCTCTCGACCTCGTCTCGCACATCCCCGCTCTATTCTCGTCTGTCTCTTTGGCCCTGACCCACCCAAAGGATGCAGTCACCCCGCCCGCGTATGGCCGACGGGATGCACATGGAGGGAGGGAAGCGGTCTCTGAACCGCGTCCGTAACTAGCGAGGAAAAGAGACGGAACGTGCGCATACACACATGTATGTACGAATCGCGCTCGTACGTGTATCCACGCGTGAAACGCACTCGGTGTGCGAAAAGAGAAAGGGCGGAGTGGAGAAAGAGAGAGGGAGGGAGGGGGGGAGCACGCCGTGGCGAGGTAAGAGTGCCGGAGGGGGTGCGTTCCACAAATCAATACCTACGCTGAATCCCGTGTATATACCAACCGTGCACGACGCACGAAACGTGTCACCCACCGACCCAAACCCCATAGACGATATAGCAGCTGCACGCACAGACCCGGCATATGTTGTTGCCGCTGCGCTGTCGCGCGCGTCTAAATGTTAGCGGTCGCGCCGAAATCTCTTGTGAAACTCTCTGAAACAATTTTTTATTAAAATCCTATTTCCTCTATTTGTAATTCGGTGATAATTACTAGCCAGTTGCTTTTACATATTATATGATTATGAAATTATCATATAAACATGGAATGTGTAAATTATTATTTACTGATGTAGTAGATTGTTTTATTTTACACACACATTTATATAAACTAATTTTGATCTTGGAACAAGAATATAATTCTGCTTGTATGTAATTGTTCCAAGTAATTTTTCTGCTCGTTTTCCATGCGCGATATTATTTCTCGAAATTGACAAAACTCATGTGTGGTTAATGATTAATGAGTTATCACCCTTTTATGCTTAATCTTTCGCCGAACAAATTTCTGATCTGCTTTCATAACACGAATCGAGGTCGACAATGACAGCGACCGTAACGAGAATGACGATCTCGAGCATCCGGTGCTATATTGCGAATGAAAGATTTATCTTCGCGAAGTATATTCTAATTTCTGATTATTTTTACAAATATTTTTCTATTTTCAACTTATTTATTTTGTCTCGTTTTAATATTTAATTTAATTCCCAGATTAAATTTGATCAGTGTCGACAAAACTATTGGCAAAAATGTTCCCAAACCATAAATATTGATTCACTGTACAATATTCGCGTTGGATATCATTCTTTTTTATGGATTTTCCTAATGCGCACATGGTATACCGATGGAGAACCAAGGGTATTCTGTATTTCCGTGCCGCATCGTGTAACCATGTCCTCGGCGCGACGCACTCGGCCGCTTGTCCGATATGCGCATTTACGTGTGTGTGCGTTTGTGGCGGCGACGTCTCTGGCGGAGGTGGTGGGAGATTTCATTCAGTGCGCCTCTCATCGGTCGCTGCGCGCATGCGCCAACCGGCCGCGCGTACACACGCTACTCACGCTGCCTCTCCTCTCACTCTTGCTGCTGTCGTGGCCGCGGCGGCGACAACAGCAACAAGAGCAACCAAGAGCAACAGCCCAGCAGCAATGTTCCCTAACTCATGCATGTATATGTACATACATACATGTATGCACGCGGAACCTTGTACCCTTTATACGAATGCGTACGAATACACGAGCACCGCGTATAACGTGCGTAGTAGCTTTGCTCGCTCGCTGTTTTATCTCTCTCTCTCTCTCTCTCTCTATCTCTCTCTCTTCGTGTATTTCTTGGCATGGAAAAGAAATACGAGCGTCACAAAAGAGAGCGAATGCGTGGCGCGAGAGAAGGAGGCCAGTGCGAACGGGGCCGAGTGACCAGACCAGCGAAGGAGAAGTGGAGGAGGAGGAGGAGGAGGAGGAGGAGGAGGGGGAGGAAGAGGACCACACGCCGTTTGCCGACGTTGTGTTGTTGTATCGCACGATCCCTCATGTGGAGACGCGCGCGTTTTCGAGCCGTTGCTTCTTATTTCAGGGTTACAAGTAAAATATGCAAAGATCCTTTACTATTATTTATTTTATATATGTTAAACAATTTAATAATTCTTTAGTAAGTTTTAATTTCTTTAGTAAATATTAATGAAGGCGTTCTATCATGTCGAATTATCCAAAACTTTATCAAGATTGTAACAAATTACAAGTAATAATACAATAATAACAAAACAATAATAATGATGGCTTCGAAAAAAAAGGAATTCAACGGACAAAAAGCTTAAAATCATATCTCGATAATGAACACATTTTTTTCACATATGAAAAACAATTGTTTAAATCTCGATGTTATAAATCTGATAAATTTTGCGACACTAGAACATGCATTAACATAATTTAATTTAATAAGAAATATATAAATAGAGAAGAGAAAAAATATTATTTAAGTCTTTGTTGTTTCGATATTGTATATTTATTAAATTTAAAACATCGTCCGTATATCATATTCTAACATAAAAAAATATAAAATTATATTTTTTTTAAATCATATAATGAATTAATTATAATTACAATTAAATTATATATATATTTAATATTATATATTTAATTGTATTTTTGTAATAGATACAATTAATAGGTCCAACAGTTTGAAATTTGGTTAAATAAATTTGCAATTTATACCTGGAACAGGTGCACTCTATGGGATACGATACGCGCGTGTGCAGATTGTAATGAAAGCGACCAAGATAGACGAGTACCTATACAAAACAGACGCGTGAGACCGGCAAACGGAAAAGAGTTAATTATACAACTGATATTGTCAAATTGATGTATATTTTGTCGAATTATCTTATATACATTAGCGTCGTCATGTAAATAATTTTTAATTAATTTTTCTCGAAAGGAAGATTATTGCCGAATTTGAAAATGGATCAGTAATATAATATCCACTAATGTATCGCGTACATAAATAATTTCACGCATCGAGACAGATTTGACGCCGAACCGAAACAACGCTGACGCGTCATGTGCGTCCATAGTGATCAGGAGAGAGAGAGAGAGAGAGAGAGAGAGAGAGAGAGAGAGAGAAGAACGGTGCATCGTAAAGTGCGGTAGAATGTACTCTCTGACGTAGGGCCCCGTATTGCTTGGCGCGCGTTGCATTCCCCCGCGGTGCATTGACTTCATTTCCCCTCCAGCGCGTCACCACCCTCTTCGTCTTCCCCTTCTCTCGATCCCGTTCCACCAGCCCTCTTTCCTTCCCCTTATCATTCCATCTCTTTCTTCCTCTGCTTCCCTCGTTCGGACCTTCTTTCTTTCTCTTTCTCTCTCTCTCTCTCTCTTTTTTTCTTTCCCTCCCTCTCCTCATCGGGTTCTTCCACGCCGCCGGTCATATCACCGCACCTCACCCCACCGCTCCCCTTCGTCGGTGCAAACGCTTCCCGGCACAACAACAACATTCCTTCTCTCTATAGTCCCTTCGTAGAACGGAGAGTCCGCTACCAGACTCAATGTCTCTCTCTTTCTCACTCTTCTTCCCTCTTTTTCTCTTGTTTTCTCTTCTTCATCTTCTTTTCCCTTCTCTTTTCCTTCAACGTCTCCGCACGGGTGAAAGGAAGAGACGGAAAGCCGCGTTGTTGAACGGCTCCGCAAAACTGGTCGCCCGCGAATCGCATGTCTGTCCGATCGACCTGATGCCCATCGGACAAGACCGCCGCATAGTTTCGCTGCGTATATTGTATCTCGTTTAAGATTTACGACATACCGTTCGATCTTCTTTCCAGTATCGCAAATTTGCATGGAAAGATTAGAGAAAGTCAGCAGATCTTAATATTCTTTGTTTCTTTTTGTTCTCTTTTCACCTTTCTCTGTCTCTCTCTCTCTCTCTCTCTCTCTCTCTCTCTTTCTCATAACTTCTTAATATATTTGGGATACGTTTATGCAAATCGAAACTAACCGATCGAACTATATCGAAAAAAAGATTGATGTTAAAAAGTTATATATATTATTAAAATTTTGTATCTGTAAATTAGTGATACTAAATGTGAGATGTGATGCAGTAAAAAATTACTTCTTATTTTATGAAGAATATTGTATGATACAGACAGAAACATTTAATCCTTTGATATTTAATTATTTTTAATTTTCATGTCAAGACATCGTAATTTTAAAGATTTTGCGAAGTAATACTTTTGAAAATAATTTTCTATAAAAATCTTAATGAAAAATTTGTTTTGACAATATTCTTGAGACTTTCATGGGTCTTTTCTATAAAAAGATTATTAGTTTCTTCCGTGTCCAGATTCATTCTTGGAATGTCAACGTTTCGTGAATCTTGCAATTCACGTTTTGATTCGACAATTTTACAGGAATTCTTTTGTATTGTAAAGATAAATAATGCGCCTATTATATTTGTTGTTTCCAGTTAATATATGAAAATAATTTCGTTCGGGAAACGAAATTGTATTCTAATTAGAAAAATGTTCAATTAACGAATTTTATCGTGATGGCCGTTTTATCTCAGCGGTCACAAGAATTCTCTCCCGCGTCTCGTGCGCACTTGTTCAGCTTCCTACACTACTCGAAAATTCAAAAACAATGCGATCTTATCGGGCTATGTACAAGTTTAAAATCCTCTGAATATTTCCAAGAGAATACTACGTGCTAAGACAGGTGTTGAAAAGAAAAGTTCGAGATAATATGGGAGGTGATCCCAAGTATTCATTCATTTTAAATAAAGAAAAGCACACTTTTTTCCTAATCCTATCGCTCTTTTTTTTCCTTTTGTAACATTTAATCTCTTTTCGAGAAAGCCACTATAATGGCATTGAAACAATGTCATATTTTAAAGCAATCATTACAATAAAATAAAGAATTATAACAAATCTTAAGTTACAAATCTATTTCAGACAAAACTGTGAAAGTTCAAAAATAAATCCTCGTTTTCTAAAAGTTAATATGCTGCAATTCTACCTTTTCTTCGATTGTAAAAGAATTACACTCGCTCATCAAACAAGATATGAAACGCTTTTTCTCTAATTACGGATTTCCGTAGAGATACTATATCTTCTGTCTACTTCAATTTCTGTAGAAATTTTATGATGAATAGTCATAATTGATTTCACATCCTTAAATTCAAACTATCCGAGATTCTTTCAGTTTTCTTTGCATTTGTTTCGTTTCCATTCAATGAGAAACTATCCCTGCGCTTCTTTTTTTCTGTGCGCAACATCTACCTACGTGTTTATTAGTTTATTAGTTTTATTAGCATGACTAAAGAATATCTTGGTTAATATCCTTGCAGGCTTAAGAGCCATTTTGCTCTTGCATTTTCCTTCACTATATTGTTTTCTCTTAGTACATTTGTCTCTGAATAAAACACTAGACCATCGAAATGTCTGAGTTCGAACAGAGAGGAAAAGGACATCGGTGACAAAGGGAAAAGGATTGTGGAAAATGGATGTTTAAAAAGAACCTAATAAATCTACAGAGCAATAAAAGCGTATTAGATTATGTTTCGTGCGGAAATCGCTGTTTGACTAGAAGTTTCAAAAAAGTAACCGTAAAAGGTTCATTTGAAATGCCAGCAGGGGTTTTTTGATTTACAAAGAAATATTTGTAAACGAGATGTATTTTTCTATTTTTTTATTTTTATTATTTCTATACAAAACGATCTTTGAATGGAAAAAAGATGATATTTTTCTTTTGTCGGATATTACGTTTTGTTGAAAGAAAATCAATTTCGCAGTTATTTTTTCTAACCAAAGAAAGTCACAATTAAAAATACGTCAAGGTTATTTTAGATTATAAATCGAATTTTTTTAACGTCAGCAAAAAGATTAATTATTGATTATTTTTTTAACTTAAAATATCGGTCACAGCCAGACACTTTGGCGCATTTAACTACAAAATGGCGGTCCTTAATTATTGGAAAATTTACATTTTTATTCTGTTTCTACTTTATTACTAAGAGTAAAATTATACGAAACATTTTTTTTATCATATTTTAATTTTGGTAAACTAATTATTATTAATTACTACTAATAGTAATTTTTTATTCTCTTTGTCCATTACAAATATAAAGTTTAACGCATTTAACGAAAAAATAAAGCTTTATCTTCTTAATGTGAAGTATCATTCTGGTGTAATTTTGCCAATTACACCAATTACTAATCAAAAAGTTAGCTAGCAGCAGTAAAATAAAAGGATAGTGTGCATTTTTTTATTGACAACTTTACAGTAAACATTTGATTTCTGAAATACAAATTTGAATCTCCAGCGTGTTTCTTTCCTTCATGACTTAGCACATCGATATTACGATACAACAGAAGAAGTCCACGTCAATCATAGCGATACTTAAAATCGGTCCTCCCTTGTACACATATATTATGTATATAAATATATATATATAAAATGTATATGTGTACACAACTACAATATCGCTCGCGCGTGAGAAGAGGAGGAGGAAGAAAACGCCGTGTTCTTTATCGATCTTCGCAAACTACAGCGATCATGCGCAAGGTAGGCCGTAGAGAAGTGTCGGCACTCGTACTTCAATTCATTTTGGGCCAGAGGGTGTCTGGATCCTGATAAAATGAACCTAAGTCATCGTTCTACAGGATACAGGTGAGTAGAGGGCGCCTGGAAGCAGGGTACACATACATTGTATACCGGGGAGGAATTATTTCCGCACGCGAAGAACCGCGAAGCGTGGCCGCGCGCGCGCGCGCGCCTACTCCCGAAAATTCCACAGGGAAGACCGTCTTCGTTCTCCCTCGCCTTCGTCGACGTCGTCATCGTGGTCGCTGCGACCGCCGTCATCGCCGCTGCCGCGGTCGGCGGCCATGTTTGCGCCAGGATGGTAGGCGTTCACGGGCGGTACCGTTTAGTCGCGCGTTCTCCAACTACTTTGGAGAACGCTTCTGCCCCACTCGGCGATGCGCCGCTGCGTATCTGGTGGGGCACCGTCAACGATGTTCCGTTGGTGTCGCCTCCACCACCGCCAACGCTTCGCCACCGCCCTCTCTACCTCGTCCGTAGCACCAACGCTCGACCCCACTCGCGCGCATTCTCGCATCTCCTTTGCAAGAGGGGAGGGTCCCCCGACATCGCGGTGGGGTGAAGTTACACCGAACGGGAAAGGGCACGTAGGAGTACGGGTAGGGAAGGGTAGCGACGTGATCGAACTACACGACGGCGATACTTCGTCTTCCACTTCCTGCTCTTCGTCTTCGATTCCACTCATCGTGGAGGGCGGCCGCCGCCTTCATGGCCTGCTATGATGGTGCGCTGCCCGCAAACGTTGTCTCGTTTTCCTTGTCGTACTTGTCCTGATGCTTGTTTGCCTCGATACTTGGTATTTTCTTCTTCTCCTTCGCCTTTTTCCTTTATGCCTCGCAACTTCGAGAAGATGGCCGTGAAACTTAACTTGGTTTATGTATTTAATTATCGAACTTATTCGAGTTCTCTGAAATTTTACGGAGCCAAATGCGCCGAAATACGCAGACAATGTGAAATGAATAATTGATGAAGATAATCGACTGTCTTGGAATTTACAGCGTTTGCTCTTATATTTTCCTTTAGCACCTCAACATTGAGTATATCATGCGCACAGTTGTCAAGGTAGACACATGTTGCTTCTCAATATTTATTATTATTTTGTTTCAGTATCTTCGTAGATTCCTATCTTCTTGAGATTGATGATTAAATCATGTTGTATTTATATATTTAATTATCGAAATTTTTATGAACATCAAAATTTAGTAATTTAACGCTAGACTCATTTCTTTACGTAATTATTGCGTCTCCAACTTTTGCAGAAAATATAATGCTTTAAATATATTAGGCAAAACAAAATATAATCTTCTTAGCTTTATTAATTTTTATTATATAGGGGAGTTCTTTGTAAGTTGGACACCCCTTGACATTTCGAATATTTGCAGTGGAAACACCAAAATTCCTCCGACTGTCATTGTCTCTAAAATACTAAACTTTTTATGTGATTTTGGAGCGAAAAGACGCGCCACAGATTTCTGTGCCAAACAAATTGTGAAAAAAACATCGAAAAAAAAGTAAAAATTAAGATTCCTATTTTTTACTAAGGTTATAAATTGAATAATTTTCATCGAAAATTTAAGGTGAATATATGTACTGTGCTCCATTTTTTATGTATTTTCATAATGTAAAGAAAATTCCGAACAAATCATGAACTGAATTTTTTTTCAACTTCTAAACGTCAACAATTTTGTAGGTTGGACACCCTTTTTTTTTCATTTTTCACGATATGACGCAATTGTTTATGATTTTTTGATGTTCGGAATTCTTATTAAATGAAATAAAAAGTGTTTTTATTGCATTTTAATGAAATTTTCGGTGACTTTTTTCCAAATTGAGTTCAAAGTTAGGATTAGGTTAGATGATGATTTGCTCAAAAAAAAATGCCTGACAAACTCACCAAAAATAACTCCATAAAGTGCCATACATGCAATATAGTCGTTCACAAAATGTGCCGATATACGTTATAACATTTACACGTGCCCAAATTGCGATTCCTATATGGACTAATATCAATGTGATGTCATTTCATTAAAATTTTCATTTTTTTATGTTCAAATCAACTGAGACCAATTAATAAATTGAAGAAATTGAAAAAATTGAAGAAATTTTGTAAACATTGTTTTTACTTAAATTTTTATGCATTTTAGCATTTTTTGAGGGGGTGTCCAACCTACATTAAAAAATTTGAAGGGGTCGTTTATAAGCCTTTTTTTGAATTGACTATAAAAAAAAATCCACTAAATCCAATGATTTTTTTTGTCCACAATGTAGTTATTAACCTCAGCTTTCAGACAATATCTTGATATCAATATGATATGTTGATTCTCATCTGAGTTATGAGCAAAAATGCTAAAGGTGTCCAACCTATAAAGAATTCCCCTATAAGCACATAGAAAACACTACAAAGAAACACTACACGTAAAATTAATAGATAATAATACAAAAGAACTCTTTTGTATTATTAATATAGGCTAGATTAATTTATTTAAAATAATTAATTGATCTAGAGAAAGCTTTCAACAACAATTATTCGCGGTGATTGTATTA